>ENA-OQAR01000035-OQAR01000035.1-human-gut-metagenome-genome-assembly--contig:-NODE-35-length-27919-cov-2.727368_pt1 | contig 27919 bp, 34 predicted proteins | sample MGYA00242738_ERZ504533 | MGnify/ENA primary metagenome ERZ504533 (study PRJEB26092, sample SAMD00036276) | human gut metagenome | host: Homo sapiens | study: EMG produced TPA metagenomics assembly of... | reverse complement strand
AGTTCTGTGTTTTGGAATAAGCGTTTAAAATTTCCTTTTAAGAATAATAAATATAACAAGGTGAAATTAATGCCCGACAAGAACATGAACAAGGTAATAACATATTCTATATAAGGAGAATTAAAGAATGCAATACTGTTTTGTTTGGTTGAATACCCTCCTGTGGCGGCAGTGGTCAGAGAATGACATACACTGTCGAAAAAGTCCATACCTCCGGCAATCAACAGAATAATCTCGGCAATGGTCAGTCCTAGATAGATAGTCCAGATCCATTTGGCTGTAACACCAATACGCGGATGTACTTTATCATGGGTGGGGCCGGTGGCTTCAGCAGCAAATAATTGTACACTGCCCACTCCGAAGATCGGTAATACGGCAATAGTGAAAAATACAATTCCTAATCCGCCGATCCATTGTGTCATACTTCGCCAGAACAAAAAGCCCGTGTGGCAATGACTCTATATTGTTCAAAATACTTGCTCCCGTAGTGGTGAACCCCGACATGGTTTCAAAGAAAGCGTCCGTTATACAGGGAATATATCCGCTCAGATAGAATGGAAGCATACCGAATAAAGAAAAAAAACACCCAGGCAAGGGTTACAATACGTATCCATCGCGGCGGCTGATTCTCTTTTTCTGCATTTTTTCCCTGCTAAAGCGGCTATGCTACCTGCTCCGGCTGTTATTGCGGCAGAATATAGGAAAGCTGAAATATCTGATTCATTATAATAGACAGCGAGAAACGAGCATAGAATAAGAAACCCCGCTTCGATGAAGAATAACGCCCCCATAATCCGGGCTATCATTTTTGCATTTATCATCAATTGAAGAATTTTTCTATTTTCTTAATCATCATACCTAGACAGAATACTACGACATGGTCGTTAGGTTGGATGACGGTATTACCTGTCACCAGTATCCCTTCACCGTTGCGAATCAGTCCGCCAATGGTGGCACCTTTGGGAAGGCCGGCATCTTTGACAGCGCATTTGGTTATACGTGAACCGTTTTTAACCGTAAATTCGGCTACATCAGCATTGGCAAAAGTCAGACATTTTTACGTTGGAAACATCTGCATCCAGCATCATTTGATAGATATGGCTGGCGGCAATCATTTTTTTTATTGATAACCGTACCGATATCCAGGCTTTCTGCCATGCTGATATAATCGATATTTTCTACTTCTGCCACAGTTTTGGTTACTCCCATACGTTTGGCGGCAAGACAAGCCAGAATGTTTGTTTCAGAATTGTCCGTCAGAGCGACAAATGCTTCCGTGTTTTTTAACCCTTCTTCCATGAGCAGATCCATATCCCGTCCATCTCCGTTGATAATCATTACTTTGTCATCTACCACTTCGGTCAGCCGGTTACATCTGTTGATGTCATTTTCAATAATCTTGACCTGCATGTAATCCGGTACATATTGTGTGGTGCGAACAGCTATGCGGCTGCCGCCCATAATCATCACATTGCGTACATCGGGATAATTTTCTTTTCCTGTAATCTTGCGGATATAGGGAATGTATTTCTTTGTTGTTGTGAAATAAACAATATCATGCAGTTTGATAACATCATCTCCCCGGGGGATGATTGTTTCATTTCCCCGTTTGATAGCTACAATGTGGAATGGAATATTACGTCCTCCCAGTTCATGAAGGGGAACGTTCAGAATTTCTGCCGTTTCGCGCATTTTGGTACCTATCAGGACCAATGCACCACCGCAAAATTCCCACCATTGGCGTATCCAGCTCATTTTGATGGCATCTACTATATCTTTGGCGGCCAGCATTTCCGGATAAATCAGTGAGTGTACTCCTAGTTGGGAAAAGAATTCTTTATGTTTAGGAAGTAAATATTCGTAATTGTCAATCCGGGCTACAGTCTTTTTTGCCCCCATATTGGTAGCCAACATACAGGCCGTCATATTGCGGCTTTCTTCCGGCATGACCCCGATAAATAAATCCGCGCCTGCCACTCCTGCATTCTTAAGGCCGGAAATGGAGGTGGGGGATGCATTGACAGTCATTAAATCGAAGTTGGAATCAAGTTTGCTCAACTTTTCTTCGTTTTCATCCATCAAAATGATGTCTTGCTTTTCATCCGATAATAATTTCGCCAGATGGGTGCCTACTGCTCCTGCTCCTGCAATAATGATTTTCATTGTTCGTCTCTCTTAGAATGATATCAAAACTTTGTAAATACCTTCTTCGTCCATGCCGCAAATATGATATAGTTCTTTTACTGAACCATGCTGGACAAATTGATCCGGTAGTCCGATACGTTTTTATTTGCGGATTATACTCATTGTCTGCCATAAATTCCAGTATGGCACTGCCCATTCCACCTTTTAGCACACCGTCTTCAACAGTGACCACTTGCTTGAATCTCTTGCCTATTTCGTGTAACATACTTTCATCTAACGGCTTTAAGAAACGCAAATCATAGTGAGCAATGCTTTTTCCTGTTTCCTGTTCGGCATGTGTGATAGCCTTTTCTGCTTGAACGCCAATGGGCCCCAGCGTAATGACCGCTATGTCTTTTCCTTCTTTCAATTTTCTTCCTTTTCCTATCTCAATCTCTTGCATTGGACATTTCCAGTCTACCAATGAACCTCTTCCACGTGGATAACGGATGACAAAAGGACCTTTGTCAGGTAACTGGGCGGTATACATCAAACAACGCAGTTCATGTTCGTTGTAAGGGGAGGCCACAATGAGATTGGGTATCGGTCTCATATAAGCCAGATCGAATGCTCCGTGATGAGTAGGACCGTCTTCTCCTACCAATCCAGCGCGGTCCAGGCACAATACTACATTGAGTTTTTGTATCGCTATATCGTGAATCACATTGTCATAGGCACGTTGCATGAAAGACGAATAGATATTGCAGAAAGGCAATAGACCATCTTTTGCCATTCCTCCTGAAAAGGTAACGGCATGTCCTTCGGCAATTCCCACATCAAAACCTCTTTCGGGCATGGCTTTCATTAATATGTTCATAGAGCACCCTGAGGGCATTGCGGGAGTGACTCCTACGATTTTATCATTTGTTTGGGCCAGTTCCAATAGGGTATTTCCAAAAACATCCTGAAACAAAGGGGGCATTCCTTTGGTATCGACAACGATACGCTCTCCGGTTTCCTTGTCGAATATGCCCGGAGCATGCCAGATGGTGGCAGCTTTTTCTGCCGGACCGAAACCTTTTCCTTTGGTGGTATGTATATGGAGCAGTTTAGGTCCTTGCATATCTTTAATCTCTTTTAATACACGTGCCAAATTGTTGACATCGTGTCCATCAATAGGCCCGAAATAACGGATATTCATGCCTTCAAATACGTTTTGCTGTTGTACCAGCATGGATTTCAGGCTGTTGTTAAATCGTATCAGGCTTTTCCGGCGTTCTTCGTTCAGGATACCCCATCGATGGAACATTTGTGATATTTTATAGCGTATCCGGTTGTATCCTTCAGACATTTGCAGGTTCAACAGATATTGTTTCATGCCTCCTACACTACGGTCTATAGCCATGTTGTTGTCATTCAGGATAATCAGAAGGTTATTAGGAGTTGCCGAGGCATTGTTCAGCCCTTCGAAAGCCAGCCCTCCACTCATGGAACCGTCACCAATTACAGCAACGACATGCCGGTTATTCTCTCCGTGCTTTTTTGGCTGCTACAGCCATACCTAAAGCTGCGGAAATAGAATTTGACGCATGCCCGCAAGTAAATGTGTCATATTCACTTTCGGATGGAGAAGGAAAAGGACGTATGCCATTCAGTTTACGGTTGGTACAGAACGCATCCCGGCGTCCGGTTAAAAATTTTTATGCCCGTAAGCTTGATGCCCTACATCCCATACAATGCGGTCATAGGGTGTGTTGAATACATAATGTAAGGCGACGGTCAGTTCTATTACGCCCAAACTGGAACCGAAATGCCCCGGATTACATGAGAGCTCATCTATAATCTTTTGCCTTAGCTCTTTACACACTTCGGGCAGTTTGTCTGCGCTTAAATGGCGCAAATCATCCGGAGTATCTATGCTTTGCAGTAAGTTATATAAATTATCCTGTTCCATTCCTATGATATGATAAATATCGTGCAAAAATAGCATAAATATGTGTATTATGATTACATTTGCCCTTAAATTTTAAAAGCTTTCCTTATCGTATGAATTTCAGAACGCAAGTAGAATTACCTAAAAGGGAAACAGAAATCCGGCATTCGGACCGAATCATGCTATTTGGTTCTTGTTTTGCAGAAAACATCGGAAATTTGTTGTTGGCAAATAAGTTCCGTTGTGATGTAAATCCTTTTGGAATCCTCTATAATCCTTTATCCATTGTGGAAGCTCTTTGGCAAATTCTATCCCATCAAACATATACGGAGGAGGATTTGTTCTATGCCGGAGGCTGTTGGCACAGTTGGATGCATCATAGCGTTTTTTTTCAGCCTCTACGGCAGCATCTTGTTTGTCTTCTATAAATACGCGGCTGGAACAGGCTTCAGCCGGACTTCCTCAGCTTGATTGGCTGGTTATTACTTGGGGGACTGCATTTGCTTATTGGCTGAAGGAAAGGACCATGGTGGTAGGAAATTGCCACAAACAGCCCGACAGCCTTTTTACCCGACAACTTCTTACGGTAGAGGAAATTGTCACTGAATGGGAATGTGTGTTGGTGGAATTGAGAAAAGTAAATCCGTTCTTGAAGATACTTTTCACTGTCAGCCCCATACGGCATAGCAAAGATGGTATGCATGGTAATCAGATAAGTAAGTCCACTTTGCTTCTTGCGGTGGATGAATTGTGCCGCCGCTGGTCTGATTGTTACTATTTCCCTTCTTATGAAATCATGATGGATGAACTTCGTGATTATCGTTTTTTATGCAGATGACATGTTGCATCCTTCTCCTGTTGCTGTATCTTATTTATGGGAATGTTTTACAGAATGTTATTTTAGTAAAGAAACGGATAGAATAATGAAAGAGTGGGAGGATATCCGGAAGGCTTTAGCTCACAAACCGTTTAATGCCCAATCTGAAACATATCGCAAATTTTTAACTCAAATAGTGTTAAAGATAGAGCGACTTAAAGAAAAGTTCCCGTATTTTGACCTTCAAAAAGAATTAGAACAATGTCAAGCTCGATTGAAAATATAGAAAAAGTTCTGGGAGCAAAGCGGTTTGGGGACCGTAGTGCACAGATTGATTGGATTTTAACTGATAGCCGTTCATTGTGCTTTCCGGAAGAAACATTATTTTTTGCTTTAAAAACCAAACGGAATGACGGGCATAAATATCTTCCGGAATTGTATGAACGTGGAGTCCGTAATTTTGTAGTGGGCGAATTGCGGCCGATATGAAATCTTTTCAAGATGCGAATTTCCTGCAGTTGGCCAATCCTCTGAAAGGATTACAGAAATTGGCGGAAAAGCATCGGGAGCAGTTTCAGATTCCGGTTATAGGAATTACAGGCAGCAATGGAAAAACCATTGTGAAGGAATGGTTGTATCATTGCTGAGCCCGGACCGTGTGGTAACCCGTTCGCCACGTAGCTATAATTCACAGATAGGTGTACCACTTTCGGTATGGTTGATGAATGAACGCACTGAGTTGGCTATTTTTGAAGCGGGTATTTCCGAAATGGGGGAAATGGAGGCGTTGCAGACTATCATTAAACCTACTGTGGGGATTTTGACTAATATTGGTGGTGCGCACCAAGAGAACTTTTTCTCTTTACAGGATAAATGTATGGAGAAGCTTACTTTGTTCAAAGATTGTGACGTCATCATTTATGATGGCGATAACGAACTGATCAGTTCGTGTGTGGCAAAATCTCTTTTTACCTCGCGTGAGATTGCTTGGTCGAAAAAGGACAATGAACGTCCGTTGTTTATTGAGTCCATTCAAAAAGGGGAACATGCTACCACTATTAAATACCGTTATCTGGGGATGCCGAATGAATTTAGTATTCCTTTTATAGATGACGCTTCTATTGAGAATTCGCTGCATTGTCTGGCTGTGGCTTTGTATATGATGGTTTCCCCTGAACAAATAACCGAGCGCATGGCGCGTTTGGAACAGATTGCTATGCGTCTGGAGGTAAAAGAGGGCAAGAATGGCTGTGTGTTGATCAATGATAGTTATAATTCGGATTTGGCTTCTTTGGATATTGCTCTTGACTTTATGTCGCGTCGTTCTGATGATAAAGAAAAAAAACGGACACTTATCCTCTCGGATATGCTTGAAACAGGACAGAGCGGCAAACTGCTTTATCGTCAGGTAGCCGAATTGGTACATAGCCGGGGAGTAGAGAAGATTATCGGGGTAGGAGAGGAAATTCGGACTGCTGCTGCCCGTTTTGAGATAGAAAAGTAATTTTTTCCGTTACTACAGAAGAACTGTTGGAGTCGGATTTGCTGGCTGGGCTGCGTAATGAGGTGATTTTAGTAAAAGGTTCGCGGGCTTTTCATTTTGACCGGATTTCAGATCGTTTGGAACTGAAAGTGCATGAAACCATTTTGGAGATCAATTTGAATGCTTTGGTTGATAACTTGAATTATTATCGCAGCAAACTGAAACCGGAAACAAAAATGGTATGTATGGTGAAGGCTTCTGCATACGGTGCCGGTTCATACGAGATAGCTAAGACACTGCAAGATCATCGTGTGGATTACTTGGCAGTAGCTGTGGCTGATGAAGGTTCGGATCTGAGGAAAGCGGGAATTACCTGTTCCATTATGATTATGAATCCTGAGTTGACAGCATTCAAGACCATGTTTGATTATAAATTGGAACCCGAGGTTTACAGTTTCCATTTATTGAATGAACTGATTAAAGCTGCCGAAAAAGAAGGGGTAACGAATTTCCCCATTCATATTAAATTGGATACGGGAATGCACCGTTTGGGTTTTGCACCCGAAGAGATTCCGGAACTGATAGACCGTCTGAAGAAACAGACAGCTGTTATTCCACGTTCTGTATTCTCCCATTTGGTAGGCAGTGACGGGGCTCAGTTTGATTCGTTTACGCGCAGACAGATAGAAATGTTTGAAGCTGCTTCTGAATGTTTGCAGGAGGCTTTTCAGCATAAGATATTGCGTCATATCTGTAATACAGCCGGGATAGAACGCTATCCGGGTGCTCAGTTCGATATGGTGCGTTTGGGAATCGGTCTTTATGGAATTGATCCGTTTACCAATCAGATCATCCATAATGTAAGTACATTAAAAACCACTATTCTTCAGATTCATGAGGTTCCTAAGGAGGAAACAGTGGGGTATAGTCGTAAAGGACATTTGGAAAGGGATTCCCGCATTGCCGCTATTCCTATCGGCTATGCCGACGGGCTGAACCGACGTTTGGGAAATGGACATGCCTACTGTTTGGTGAATGGGCAGAAAGCGCCATACGTGGGTAATATCTGTATGGATGTATGCATGATTGATGTGACGGATATTGATTGTAAGGAAGGGGATAAAGCTATCATTTTCGGAGATGATTTACCGGTCACTGTCCTGTCAGAGATTCTGGAAACTATTCCATACGAGATCTTGACCAGTGTGTCTAATAGGGTAAAACGAGTTTATTACCAGAATTAACGAAAAAAAGAACGAAAGAAAAAGACTTGAAAAGGATGAACATACGTTACTTTTGCGTATCTTTAGGAAGTTACTAAAAATAGATAGCTATGAAACGTATATTCTTCCTTTTGTTATGTCTTTGTTTCTCGGTGTTGTCATTTGCCCAGAGAACGAATGAAACCAAGCAGTTGACCAAACAGGACTCTTTGCGTTTGCAGCAACTATTGAGCGGTCAAGTAGAAATTGTGATAGATGATGAAACACAGAAAGAGATTGACAGATTGTTCAATCCCGAAAAGTGGAAAATGAAATCAACTCCCTTCCCTAAAAAAAACATGAAGTTTGAAACGGAACTTCCTCGTTATTATATCTCTCAAATGGATACAATAGATGGTAGAGGGTATATCAGGTTATTGCCGTACGGACCGTTTGAAACTCCGGAAGAGGAACAATTTATGTAGAGATTCCTATCAACAAAGAGTTGTTGGCAGGCTATGATCCTCGTTTTGGAACCTGCGCCGGCAGGCAAATTTACTCCTAGCGCTTTGATGGTGGGGCGGGTATCAGTGCTACGTTTGATGCCGATAAGCTGCTGGGAATCATTTTCAGTAAGAAAATGCGTGCAAAGCCCGTAATGCCAAAGAGGCTGATGCCTGGAAGAGTTATTGAACTATTAAGTAAAGAAACGAATGCCGGATATATGTGGAATACACCGGGATCTTGTGAAATTTCATGTTGAAAAAACAGGAGCCACGTTTGGATAGTGCCAGCCGTGGCTCGTGATTAGATATTGTTGAATTTGATTTATTCAACTGCTGATCTTATTTTATATTATTTATACTTACCTTTTTCCAAATGAAATTTGTCAATCATTTCTTTGTCGCATTCCCCGTTTTTAGCTTTAATGTTCAGGTTTTCGAATGTAAAGTTAGTAAGTTGATATTGATCAGACTTTTCTACGCTGAAGAAATTATCGCATTTAAAATCAATGTTTCTCATTGTCACATGGTTTGAGTAAGAAACGGGAATGTCTTTTCTGTCTTTCAGGTCAAAGAATTGTGTCCAAGGCTTGATATACAGAAAATGGTCTGCATCTCCGGTGATATCCTCCACCAGAATATACTCATATTGTTGAGGAGTGTCCGGCCGCATTTTTAACCATAACAAACGATTGGCATTGGTGATGTGGATGCGTCGCAAGATAATATTGCGATTGTGGATGGATTCGCTTCCACAAGTGAGGGCGCCGTGGCAGAAGCCGTAGGTACAATCTTCGATGATGATGTTGGAATTTCCTCCATTGTTCGGGTCTTGGTCTGCCCAGGGACCTTTGCCGCCTTTTAAGGCTATGGCGTCATCATTGACAGACATATAGCAGTTCTTCACCAGTACATTGCTGCATACATCAATATCAATGGCATCCGTACTTGGAGCCTTTACCGGTTTCTCCGGTGAGAAAATATAGAGGTCAGTAATTTTATGTGATTGCATTTATAAAGATGGGTAGTCCAAAAGGGAGAGTTGATGAGGCGTACTCCTGAGAGTTGGACGTTATTGCTATGGGAGATATGAACCAGCCGGGGACGTAATTCATCCATATTGGTACATTGGGGATTGACTTTTCGACGAAGCCAGAATGATTTCCAGTATCTTAATCCGTTACCGTCAATCGTGCCTTTTCCGGATAACGTAAAACCGTCCACTTTGTCGGCATTGACCAACGCCGCGAAATATTTCAAGCTTTGCCCTTCCATTCGGGTATCTATGATGGGGAAGTTGCTGATATCATCACTTCCCTTCAACACAGCTCCTTCCTCCAGATGCAGGTGTGTTTGGGGTTTGAAGAACAGCGCTCCGCTTAAATAGGTTCCTTTGGGAATGACGATAACTCCGCCACCATTTTGTGCGGCAGCATCGATGGCAGATTGTATTTTCTCTGTTTGTAACAGGGTACTGTCATTGATGACGCCGTAATCTGTCAGAATGTATTTCTTGCCTAATGTGTTTATATCTATTATCTTACTGTCCTTAAACCAATCGGATACAGGTGTGCCGTCCGGAAATTTTTCTTGTGCCAAAGACGGAAGGCATAGAAAGGCGGCACATACAAAAGTTATTTAATTTCATGATTTTGCTATTAAATTAATCACTAACTACGATTCACTTGTTTATTGTCGGAAATCAAACATCAAATTCAGATGTAACCCTTCATCCCCCGATTTGATACGGATATTACCCGGCTGGCTGTTCGGCCCTTGTTGCTCGATGGGTTTAAAGGAGCAAATAGCCGGGATGTCCAGCAGGAAGGATATATCCCCTTCGGGGAATTTGGGCATGGTGTCTTTTACGCGTCCTTTCGGTTCTTCGGGAGTGAACACATGGAAGAAGATACCGTCATTCCGGGAATAAACGGTGAACGGTGTCGTGTCACTTTCCAAAGTGGCCCAATACATATTGGCATGATATCCTTTGAATTCCGGATAAACCAGATTCTCAAAACTTTCTCCGGTGATGGTATTGTTGTACTCTTTGTGCCATACTCCATAGTTCGTTCCCGGAATCCGGTTTTTCCAGACACGGTACGGGCCGCGGCCCATCCATTTCATGCCGGAGCAATTCTTTTCAGGATAAGAGAAAGTCAGACCGAGATTGAATACTTTGGAGTCCATGAAAGCATCATCGAATCCACCTCCGCCGGAGCCCGATTCAGCAGAATGGCATCCATATAGAGTAATCCTTTGTCCGTAAGACGCCATACGATGGAGTCGGCGGCACCTTTGTATTTGGCACAGTAAACAGCCCCCTCGTTGCTGTTGCGGACATAACTCAATGTTGGCTCGTAGCGCATTTTTCATGCCCACTGCCACAGGACCGTCTTTGAATGGAACTTCTGTTCCTCCTGATATGATACGGCTGATCATGCCGGTAGCCGGATCAAAAAGTGACGGTTACACGGTCGCTTTTCAGTTCGATGGAGGTAGCGGTTTGAGTGGCGGTTGCCGGTTGTACCGCTTCCAGGGTCATCGGAGTCTGTGCCATTTTATGGTCAAAGTATTGTTTGGCCAGCCGGATAGGATAAGTCCAGTTACAGATACTTTTCCCCTCTTTGTCAAAAGCCTCTAACTCCAGTACATCACCTTCCCGGAAAGAAGCAGGAAGAGTGAAGCGGGCTTTTCCAGTTTCACCCGGTGTGATGGCAGGCAGTTGTACATGGCCTTCTGCGATAACTTTACCGCTTTCCATGGCATTTTTCAAAGGTGTTTCGCAAGTACGTATTTTGTAAGTCATGCGACATTTGTCCAGGTTAGTATACGTATATTCATTAGTAACCAGGAAACTGCCGTCAAAGTGGTCGGTAATCAGCAGGGGGTTTAACTGGATGGGCGACCATTGTGCGCGGATGGCATAGTAACTTCCTTCTTTTTCTCTACGCGGACCAACTACCCCGTCAGGAGCATTGGATTTATCAGAATCCAATATGCCTCCTTTATCAGAACGTTTGGGGGCTTCGTCACAGAATACCCAGATAAAGCCTCCGGCAAACAGAGGGTTCGTGCACCAACGATCCCAAAAGTCACGCAGTCCGGCACCGCCTCCCTGATCGTACATGGCATGCATGAATTCGGTAGCATAAATACTTTATAGCCGTTGGTAAAACGTGCCACTCCGGTCAGATAAGTGGGATAATGGTGGGTGTCCAGATCATTGAAATCGGCCCAAGGGTGTACCATGTGGCGTTTCTGTAATTTATCGTATTTGGCGAATAAAGGATCCAGATTATAATTCCATCCTCCTTCGTTGCCATTACTCCAAATAATGATGGAAGGATGGTTTACATCGCGTTCTATCATTTCTTTGACTAATTTAGGACCTACTTTTGAATCGTATCCGTTTTGCCATCCTGCCAGTTCGTCCATATAGACAATTCCTAATGAATCACACATATCCAGGAAATGTTCATCAGGCGGATAATGTGAACGGACCGCATTCATATTCATTTCTTTTACCAGCAAGGCATCCTGACGGCTCATAGCCGCACTGGTAGCACGACCTCCATCTACGGAAAAAGAATGGCGGTTGACACCTTTCACCACTAGTTTGGTTCCATTCAGATAAACTCCGTCTTGTGGAAAGAACTCAATGGTGCGGAAACCTATCCGCGTTTCACGGCTTTGCACCGTTTTCCCTTCGGGGTCTTTCAGTTCCAGTCTGGCTACGTACAGATTGGGGTCCTCTGTAGACCAAGGCTGGATATTCATCCAGTTTCCTTCCACCAACTGTTCCTTGTTCGAATCCTTAATCTGATGAGAACGGTAGGTTTGTGTCCTTGAGTGTACATCTCTTTTCCATCCTTTAATGAACGGACGGAAACAGACAATTCATATCCTTTGGCATCCCCTTCCATTTCTATTGTCGCTTGCAATTTTCCATGCTGATCGGCGTTCAGAACAAAATGTCGCATGTGGACTGCCGGGACAACTTCCAGCCATACGGGTCTGTAAATACCACCATACAGCCACCAGTCGGCTTTACGTTCGGCTGCATTGATGGATTTGTTGGCTGATTCTTTGGCTATCTTTACTTCAAGCAGGTTCTTTTTGCCGGGCTTCAATAAATCGGTGATATCATAACTGAAGCGGTAGAATCCTCCCTGGTGCATTTCGCCTGCGGGTTTTCCATTGATGAAAAACTTTCGTGTCGGTCATCACTCCGTCAAAGAATATTTTTATCCGCTCACCGGGAGTTGTTGCCGGAGATTCAAATTTATATCGGTAAATACCCGTTTCGTCGCTTGGCCTTTCACCTTTTATAGTATACCAACGACCGTAAGTATATTCTCCGAATCCTTGCAGTTCCCAGTTGCAGGGTACTTCGATCTTTTTCCATTTCCCACTGTTTTGTCCTCCCGAACAAAAAGAACTCCCAAGTCTTGGTGTTGTCAATACCGGTTCCCGATAAATAGATACGTTCGGGGTGCGGAGCTTGTGCCTGCACGGTTGGTCCACTCCACAGGGCAGCTATTGCTAAAGCCGCCAGTTTTGGTCCATTTGTTTTTCATAATACCATTGAATACTGTTTTCATGATACAAAAAATAAGGCGGGATAACCCGCTTTACAAATGGAAAATCATACATTATGATGAAAAAATGATACAGTTATAGGGGGATTATAGTTGCGGAAGTGGGTGTGATAAGTGTGATTATTTAGGAGAAAGATTGGAACGCAAATGACGCGAATGACACAAATAAAGCCCCCTCACTACATAGAGGCAAAACCTACCGAAAGGTTAAATTTGTGTCATTTGCGTCATTTGCGTTCCAAATCAGACCGATATTTAGTTACTTTATTTCTATCCTCATGGGAGATTCCTTTTTATACTCAACCTTTTCCTGATTGGCATTGATGTTCTTGAAAACAATGTTTCCGGATCTTTCCCCTTCCACATTCACCATGATCTCTCCGGCGGGGAGTTTGAAATGTATATCCTCGAACAGGATGTCTTTTCCATCCAATATGTGAATGTCATTATGCTGTGCTTCTATCGTCAGCTTCCGCATCGTAAATCCGGCGGCATCATTCAGGGCGCCGATTAATTTCTTGCATTTGATCTCTCCATTTTCCACCACTACCTGGTTGAAAGGTATTTCGGGAATACCATTGGCGGTAAAGAACTGGTCGGCTGATTCTACAATGAAATCTTTGATCAGGATATTCTTTACATCAGGCGTCAGCGGTTTACTTTTCTTGCCGGATAGCGTGCGGCCAGTTCGCCCATATAATAAGCACTGCCCAACAAATCCCAGGTAAAGGCTTTTCCTACATTGATCATGCGCAGTCTCTCATAGTACGTGTTGTCACTGCCTCCTCCACGGTTGCGTCGTGTCTTGAAACGGATGCCGGTACGGGTTCCGTCGAATACACAATCGTGTACATACAGATTCTTGATCACTCCGGCTGTTTCACTACCACAAGTTATCCCGCCATGTCCATGCTGGGCCAGCGAGTAGCGGATAACTACATTTTCTGTAGGTTTGCCTACACGTAATCCGTCTTCTGCTCTGCCGGCTTTCAGGGTAAAGCAATCATCACCACAGTTCAGCGTGCAGTATTCAATCAGTACGTTTTTACAAGATTCTATGTCAATGCCGTCTCCGCTGGGCACCTTGGTAGAGTTGACGGTAATGCCTCTTATAATTACATTCTCGCAATAAATGGGTACCACATTCCACAAGGTACTTCGTTCCATCGTGATCCCTTCTATTAATACATTGGTACAGTTGATGGGAGAGATTGTTTTAGGACGATAGAAAGTCCTGCCTTCCATACCGTCATAGATACGTTGTTCTATAGGCATGTCCCACGGAACATCTTTTTCTACCACTGAAGCACCGTTAGGACGTTTTCTGATTTCAGCATCCATAGGTGGTCCGTAAATGGTTCCTTCTCCCGTAATGGCGATGTTGTTTTCCACATTGGCGTAAATAAAGGCGGCCGGCCCCATTATTTCTACCCCTTCATGGCGTGTGAAAACGCCGGCAGATAATCTTCCGCGCGACCGGCAAACTCTATTTCGGCTCCTTTGGCTAAATGTAGATTAACATTACTTTTCAGTACAATACGGGCCGATTTCCATTTTCCCTCAGGAATGACGACTGTTCCTCCTCCTTGGTTGCTGACTTCGGCAATCGTCCGGTTCACTACATCCGTAATAGGGGCATCTTCTGTCATTCCTTTGTCTTTCATATTGACGATGAAATCGGGGAAAACGGGACGCTTCGGCTGAGGCATATTGAAATAGGGATTCTTGATCGGAACGATATTCCGGGGCATGGCTTGTGCACCGACTTCATTTAAATAGGGGATAGCCGGTTTCAGTTCTGCTGTCAGTTTATCCAATACTTCCGGATTCGAGTTTGCTTGTATTGTTCTGATGTTATGAAGACTTGTGTCGCTTCGGACAGTATATAAAGATTCCCCATTGGTAATTTCATTGATATGGGATGGGGTATAGTTTTTTGATTATCAGTTTGGATATTTGTATTTTCTATCTTTTGAGCGACACTTTGTGTGCTTGCCATACATATCCCGATACACAGTCCCCAAAAAGCGTTTCTTGTCATACTTAGTCTTTTAAAAGTTAAATGGCCTTCATTTTGCGGCTCTTATAGGTAATGACGTTTATAGATAGGATTTGTAACCATTGGATTTGTTCTTATTTTTATAAAGCGGTTCGATGTCTTCTTGTTTGTCTGTAAATAGAAGAAAAAGGTTATTTTTATAGGTGTTAAATTAAAATATGATGTATATTTGAAGGCGAAATAATCAAATATCTATGAAAAAGTATATTATAACTCTGCTGTTTTGTACGTTATTTTGTCATTTAGGCATTGCTCAAGGTTTGAAATCAGTTTCTATCTTGGGAGATTCTTATTCCACTTCGAAGGATATGTTCAACCCGATACTAATTTTGTATGGTATCTGAAGACACCTCCTGAAGGGAGAAAGACGGATATGGTTTCTGTACGTAATACTTGGTGGCATCAGTTTATTAAGGAGAACAACTACCGTCTTTGTGTGAATAATTCGTTTTCCGGTGCTACTATTTGCCATACCGGTTATCGTTCGGAGGATTATAGCGACCGTTCTTTTATCACCCGGATGAAGGCGTTGGGCTGTCCTGATATTATTTTTATTTTGGCGCGACTAATGATTATTGGGCGAAATCACCTTTAGGAGAGTATCAGTATGCGGATTGGTCCAAAAAAGATTTATATTCTTTCCGCCCTGCTATGGCTTATATGCTGGATACAATGATTGATTACTATCCTAATGTGGAGATCTATTTTTGTTGAATGATGGTTTGGGAAACGAGATAACTGAATCAGTCAGAACAATTTGCAAACATTATCAGATCGATTGCATCGAATTGAAAGGGCTTGATAAGATGAGCGGCCATCCTTCGGTGAAAGGGATGAAACAGATTAGTGAACAGGTGAAGGCGTATATGGCTGCGCACGGAAAGTGACATGATCGTTTTTAAAGCCTGTTTAAATTTTTGTTTTCATTTCAGAATGACAATGCTGATGCAAATTTTAAACAGGCTAAAAGGAATATAATTCTTTTGATAAACTTAGTCAATGGTTTATGAATCCTGGCTTTTGATGGGCGACTGATAACAAGTATCTTTGTGGCTTGATGAATGTCGCATCCAGACATTAGACCTCATCATTCACTATCCAACGTCCCGATTTATTGCTTCCTTCGCGTCTTATGTAACCGGCATCACGCAGTTCCTTGATTTTCTTTTCAATCGAGCGACGGGTGACGGAGAGTGCAGCTGCGATTTCATCAAGGGTGACAGCCGGATTACGCTGGATTTGTTCAATGATTTGTTCCGAACTTATCCCGAACTTATCCCGAACTTTATCCCGAACTTCCATCACATTGTGCTGAGATATAAGACTGCCTTGATGTCTCTTGAGGGTGTTTAAAATCTCTTGAAGCATAAATTCAATGAAAGGTCCTGAATCAGCTGTTGCAGTGCTGTGCTGTATTGCATTATAATAAGCTTCTTGATTGGCATAGACCATATTTTCTACGGGCAGATATTCAAAAAGCGGATGCAGTCTGCCTAAAATTAGTGATTGCCAAAGACGGCCCATACGCCCATTACCATCACTGAATGGATGAATAAATTCAAATTCATAATGGAACACACAACTGCGAATGAGTAAATGGTCTTTGGCCTGTTTGAGCCACTCGAATAAATCATCTATCAAAAAAGGACGCGATCGGCAGGAGGAGCCATGTGTACCAATCTTTCTTCTGAGAAAACACCGACTCCACCACGGCGGAATTTGCCAGCATCGTCGGTCAGTGCCATCATCATTGTACCGTGTGCCTTTAACAAGTCATTTACATCAAACGGATTTAATTTTTCGTAAAGCTCATAGGTCTTTATAGCGTTTTTAACCTCTTGAATCTGCCGCAAAGGTGCCATAACCGTTTTACCATCAATAATGTCTTTCACTTCGTCTTCCGACAGCGTGTTCCCTTCGATAGCCAAAGAGCTATGAATGTTCTTACTCGATTGGCTTTTCGCAATCTCAGCCCATCGCTTTGCTCTAAACGAATGGCGTATCGCTCAATCTGTGCAGATATTTCTGCAATCAAGTTGATAGCGTTGATTGATATGGTAAATGGTGGTATATACATGGTATAAACAATTATTTATCGTTGTACTTATCTGTCACTTTATGTAAGATAAGCTTAGGCTAAAGTACAAAAAAGAAACGAATAAGTGGATGCAAACTGGGCAAAAGTGCGATTCGAATTTCTGTATTCTAAATATAGTTGCAAGGAACGGATTTAATTAATATTGATAAATTATCAGACATATTCCCATAACTTCCAGTTGATTTTAGTGTTAGATATAAAAAAAATCGGAAATTATGGAAGGGGGATTAAACTTACAATTATTCTTCCTTATATTCAAACCTGGTATGATGCTTTATTTATCGATTGTCAAACGGATTTCATTCTTTCCTTTCAGTAATGAATAATAGCCTTTAGCTGTACGATACAGAACCAAGCCCGCCCATTCGTTCGCCTGACAGGTAGAGAAAGTCATTGTCGTGATGGCAGAAAAATTATGAGAATGTACACGGTGCAGAAGCATGGAGGGACATACCAGACTGTCCGCCATCTCAGGTCGGAGAGACAAAAACAAGTTGCCATCGGCAAAATGATGGAAAGGTTGTTCAGGGATACGCATTGTAGCCCATTCCGGTGATAAAGCAGAACTTTCAAAATCATTCTGTTTATCTGTCTTCGACACCGGCGTCCATGGTAAAAGTGGACGTTTCAATCGGTTTCCGATAACACCAATGCCGGGATTGAAAATAGGTTCACCGTTTTGAAAACTCACCTCACAAAGAAAGGTTTCGCGTCCTAAAGGCACCAGTCCTCCTTCCACAATTCGTTTACCGAGAAACACAGCATACCAATCTCCGGTCGGTGTCTGTACCAGATCGGCATGTCCGAGAGACTGCACAGGGTAGTCCTTGCCAAGATGGCGGTGTGTCAATACGGGATTGACGGTACAAGGTACATACGGTCCCCAGAGGGATTTAGCAGTGAGGGCGGTAACAGCATGGTTATAATCCGATCCTCCTTCAGCCATCAACAATAGATAGTGGTCCTTTATTTTGTATAAATGAGGCCCTTCGGCGTATTTTGCATTAGCCGCATGACCATAGGCCAATGTTTTTCGTTCTCCGACCAGACATCTTTTTTGGAGGTCCAGCTCCTGCATCCATACGGCACACTGGGCAGGCCATGCGCTCTTAAAATCCCAGCGATTGCCTGTATAATAACAGCGTCCGTCCTCATCAAAAAAAAGAGAAGGGTCAATGCCGGGAGCATCTTTCAGCCACACCGGATCCGACCAGGGACCGGCCGGATTCTTGGCTGTCATGTAGAAATTGCCACCACAGCCATGAGCTGTGGTGATAAGATAGAATGTTCCATTATGATAACGCAAAGTGGGGGCCCAGATGCCGTCATTATCCGTCATACCGTTAAAGTCGATAGCCTTGGGATTGGTTAATGCATGACCGATAAGCGACCAGTTAGTCAGGTCACGGCTGTGATAAATAGGAAGTCCGGGAAACCATGTGAATGATGAAGTGACTAAATAATAATCTTCTCCTACCCGGCAGATGGAAGGATCTGGATGGAATCCCGTGCGAATGGGATTGGAAATGGAATCCGGAATAATCGTTTCTCCCATCATTCTTGCACACAAAAAAATAGTAACTAACAGTAAAAGTAATCTTTTTATTTTTCTGTTTAGAAATATGAAACTGCGCGTTATTATAATATTTCTCATCGTTATTTAATATATTAGCAATTATTATACTTCAAATTTTCCAGTGTTACATTTCTTCTGTCTTTTGCATGGTTAATTCTGTATCTCAGCCCTTTTGCATAAGATATGGAATAGCTCAAAAGTGATAGACATTGTCTATCGTTACGAAAGTGCCATCACTTCCATAGATTGTTTTTGTTTTGTCTGTCCATACCGGTCGTACCCCTGTTATCTCAACCTGTAAGGTATAATTTGCCTTCGACATTTTCGGTGTTATAATTCGAATTGCTTTTTCCGGATACTTGCTGTAGAAATCTACCAATGAAGAATATACAGTATCTTTCTCGGCATTTAATACACTTACTTTGGCATATCCGCCATGAGGGTTTGTTTCTCCAACAATAGCGGCATGAGTTCCTTTGAACGCTATCTCCAACACGTCTCCTTTTTGATTGGACTTCCATGCCCCGTACAACTTTTTCCCTTTGTTCAGAGCGTCTGCCGGTTTTTAGCTTCCTGATGTCCCATGCCTGCCAATATTCAGGGATGGATATTTTTGTTCCATCCACTTGTAAAGGCATCCATACATAAGTGGCGGCTGAGGCCTGATGCGGATAAGACCAACGATCCCCCATAAACATAGGTATGGTATCATTACCGCATTTCAACGGGAATACAAATGTACTTTGCGAATTGTAGGTCAGCTTGCCTTCCGGGCAGAACAGCCCTTGTTTCGTCCAAGGACCTTCTATCTGGGGAGCCGTAAAATAGAAGTTGTCATTTTTCTCCCAACTGGTCAGGTTTGAGGTAAGCATGAAATAGACACCGTTCTTTTTGAACATGGCCGGTGATTCGCCCATGCCTTTAATGTGGGCCACTTCAGCCTCTATCGAACGGTAATCATCGCTTAACCGATAAACAGGGCCATGATGAATCAGTAAATATCCTTTTCCATCGGTGTCCTGAAAGGTTCCCATATCCCAGCGTTTTACAGGTTGTCCCTTATAGAGTAACGGTCCCTGCAACTGATAGTCACCTGCAATCGTTTTGCAGGTGGCTAAACCGATATAAGGGTCCTTGTATCCCATATCATCGGCATGCATCAGCATGATATACTCGCCCGTCTTAGGGCATTTCATCACTTTTACACGCTCACCTACGCGGTTGGGACCGAGGATGCCTTCGGGTTGGACTCTAAGGACAATGTTCTCGAATTTCCAGTTTACAAGGTCATCCGAAGAATAACATGAGAAGCCGGGGAAAGCGTTACTTTTGTCCGATTTCCATTCTCCGAAAAGATAATATCTTCCGTTTTCTTCCACAATACAAGCGCCATGTGCATTGACAATATTTCCCTTGTCATCAAACCATGGAATACCGTTGACTACTAAATTGTTTTGAGCTGTAGCTGTTCCTGCTTTCAATAAGAGGAACAACAAGAATGGTAAATATTTCATCATGTTCTTTTATCTTTTTGTTGTGCAAATATCTGAATTATAAATAATTTCTAACATGGATTTTAGTCTCAAATCCTGTATTATCGTACAAAAAAACGCGTGAAGTGTTATTGTTCTTTGTTGAAAGTATGGGTGTCAAGTTCTCATAGTAGGCTTTATCTTAAAGGTTTTCACTTGATTTTAAAGTCTTGAGGGGGGGGAAGTATTGTGCTTCTCTTATGTCAACATTTATATTGGCTAATAAGAATCTCATTGTTATCAGTGAAAATAGTTTTTTTAGTGTTCAACAGAATTCTATTTAAAAATGGATGTATAAAAATGTTTGTATATACTTTTGCTAATAAAATTATTTGTAGTTATATGTAGAACGAGGACTGCATTAGCCCTCGTTCTACATATAGACTTCAGAATTGTTCTCCTGGTTGAGGCCAATTGGGGGTAGGAATATGCATTCTTTGCATTTCTTCATCGAACTCCTTTACTCGTCTAGGGTATTTTTTTGCGAGATTATTCGTCTCTTCTGGATCTTCTTTCAAGTTATACAATTCTAGAGGTTGATTAGGATGGATGGTTACACACTTCCAATCTCCTTTTCTGGCTGCACGTTGTTTCCCTGGAAATTCCCAATATAATAAGCGGTTGTCTGTATCAACTTGCTTTCCATAGAAAAGCGGTAAGATGTTTATACCGTTAATTTGTTTTGGCAAATGCTTCGTTCCTTTAGCCAATGCTGCTAATGTGGGCATCATATCTGGAAAGTAGATAAGATTGTCTAGTGTTTGTATAGGTACCATTCCTGGTTGATTGACAATGAAAGGTACTCGGATCCCACCTTCGTAAAGCATTCCTTTTCGACCTTTGAATCCAGCATTGCAATTTAATATTTTAATAGGAGCTTGGATAGCGGCCCCATTGTCTGAGGCAAAAATAATTAATGTATTCTTTCGTAAATTAAGTTGTTCTAGTTCGTTTAATAAACGTCCGATAGCAGCATCCATGTGAGTAATCAATGAAGCATAGCGTTTGGTATTAGGCTCCCATGTTTCTTGTCCTTCATACCATGCTGTTTGATCTATATTATAGGGTTCATGAGGGGCGTCAAAAGCTAAATAAAGAAAAAAAGGATTGTCTTTATTCCTTTTTATAAAAGCGATGGCATCGTTTGTGCTCAAGTCGTTGTTATGAATACCATGTTTTCCATTTGCATTTTCTGGGATGTGGATGAGTGAGTCACCGTGGAAACGATAATAGGGATAATAATAAGGAGAGTTACTGTGTACCGTAGAGATAGTCCATCCATAAAATTCGTCAAATCCGCGATGATTAGGAGAGGCTCCTTTATCGTAGCCATCTAAATGCCATTTGTTTACTAAGCAAGTTCGGTAACCCGCTGCGCTTAATACGGTGGCAATGGTTGTATCTTGTGGTAATAGATTAGCTCTCCTGACAATGGTGGAATCACCATTGGGATTTATTTTGATTCCGGCAATACCTCCGGCTGTACACATGTTATCCCGTATACGGGTATTTCCTGTATTTTTACCAGTCAGCAATGCACATCTGGATGGTGAACTAATACCGCTTCCTGCATAACATTGATTGAACCGGGTACCGGTTTCGGCTAGTTGGTCAATATTAGGTGTTTTTACATATTGATTGCCGTAACAGGATAAATCTCCATACCCCATATCGTCTGCTAAAATAAAGATGATGTTCGGTCTGTCTGGACTTACTTTGTCATTTTGAATCTCTGCAAAGGTAATTTGGGGTAGAAGGATACCGGCAGTATATAAACTGCCGGTTAAGATATTATTTTTCATATTTTATGGATAAAGGATTAATATAACTCATTTTTGCTCCCAATTGTTTGAAAGCTGAATTTGGTCGTAAGGGATTCCAAACAGAACAGCAGCGGATGTTCCCGTCCACTTCCATGTTGTAGGTGTGCCGGTGATGTCGGATGGACTACTTACATTCATTCCATTATTACTGGACTGAAATGTAGGGTTGAGTCCTTGTGTACGGTGGCTAAAAATGTTTTTCCATTACTTCTGTAATTCTTCCCCGACGGATTAAGTCATACCATCTATGTCCTTCAAAACATAGTTCCAACATTCTTTCATTTTCGATGGCTATACTCATTTCCTTTTGTGTTGTAGCAGTTGTATTTGATAGTCCGGCACGAGTCCTTACCATATTTAGATAGTTGGCGGCAGATGGGGTATTGCCGGTTTCGTTTAAACATTCGGCATACATTAACAATACATCTGCATATCGATAAATGATATTGTCGTTACCACAAGCACAAGTTGTCATACCCTCATTACCAAAGTCGAAATATTTTAATGTGACAGGAAGGTAAGTGTATCCTTCTTCTGTGATGTCTACCTCGTTGCTGGCTACTGATATGTCATCTGTATAAATTCCATTGTATATTAATTTTTGAAAGCGTTGGTCATTACTGTTGGCTTTGAATGTATTGTAAAGTTCCCATGTCATTAACAGACAACTGGTGCCTTGTGAAACAGTGATGGTAGAACTGGTTCCGTCTGGATAAATGTAAGCGGGCTGAGTAGATGGTCGAGCTGCTGGTATGCAACGTCCCATAAGTGGGTTAGCCACTACTGTTGCACCGTTGTTGTATTGAGCAGCAAAAATGATTTCTTTTCCCATTGGGTTGTCTGAAGCATAAATCTGTAAGACATCATTTTCTAAATCTAATTTTTCCTTATTTTGATTGGCATAATCCAGAATGTTTTCTAAAGAATTTTTAGCTGAATTAAAATCCTGCAATGTCATAAAAACGTCTGCTTGCATGGTATAAGCTGCTATTTTTGTCGCTCGTCCTTGCATGTTATTGGCGGAATAGTAGTTTGGCAGATTGGCTATGGCTGTTTTCAAGTCGTCTTTTATCAAGCTGTAGACTTCGTTCACACTGCTCCGTCCATAATCATAAAGGGTTGAGTAATCATCTATTGGATCTGTAGTGATAGGTACTGCTCCAAAAAGTCTTAACAAGCGTGAAATAGGCATACGCCCTGAGAAACTTAGCTTCACCTTCATATTGTGTTCTGTTCGTTTCCGAGGCATTATCTAGTTTTTGAAGAACATTGTTGCAGCGGTTTATCATATTGAAACAATGTTCCCATATTTCACTAGTGATTCCTAAAGTCGCATCCCATGTACTTTCGTTCAGACTGATGTGATCAAGGGAGTTTATTTTTTTTTATAGTCGTATCCTTCATCTGTAGCCAAACTATTAACATAATTCACATTTAGTGTGATGTCCTGTAGGTGATAATAACCATTGAGAAGTATGTTTTGCAGTTCTGCATCATTTTTTCAGATAGGTTCCATTTGCATGGAATCGGTAGGGTAACGGTCAAAAAATCCGTCGCTACAAGCGGTATAGGTAAGGCTTGTCATGGAAATGATCGCAAATGAAATTAATTTATTGAAAGTTTTCATATTGTATCGTTGTTAAAAGTTAAAATTAAGACCGAAAGTAAATGTGCGGGAGATGGGATATCCACCAAAGTCCACCCCGTTGTTTGTGGCGGAGTTCCCTTCATAATTTGCTTCAACGGAATAACCTGGATATTTGTCAAAAGTCCATAGGTTTTGTACATTAGCACTGATGCGCATATTTTCTATGCCTATTATTTTACAGAATTTTTTCGGTAATGTATATCCAAGGGATACGTTACGGATACGTAGAAAGTCTGCATCATAAAGATATCTTGTGGAGGGGCCAATATTGCTGCCTAGGTTATTTATCCCAGCTTTGTGTGACCTTCCGTTTCCGGGATCGGTTGATGACTTCCAGCGTCCTAATCCGGATTCAGCTAGTACATTGTCATCGTATCGGTTTAAAAGAAAAAGCACGTGCGGCTGCATAAATTACATTACCTCCGCATTGTCCGTCAATAGTGACCGCCAAATCGAAATCTTTATAAATAAAAGTATTATTCCATCCAAAGGTAAAATCCGGTTGATAGTTCCCTACCAATTGATAATCGTTGACGTCAATAGTGCCGTCTTTATTATAATCTTCAAATATTAAATCTCCAATATCCTGAGTCCCGTTTTTAGCATATTGGGCTAAATCTTTTTTCTGTATTAAATGTTCCTATAACTTTTTAACATATACATGTCACCCATCGGACGTCTACATAGTTCCTCATTACATTCCCCCCATTTTGGTTCCTGCACTTGCATTGGCAAGTTGATTTTGATTGTTGGCAAGTGAAAGAATTTTTATTATTGTTTTTGGACCAACTAAGAGTCGTTTCCCAGGAAAAATCTCCTTTAAACGGAGTGGCGGAAACTTGGATTTCTATACCTTTATTTTCAATTTGTCCGGCATTCATATAAACGCTGCCTGCTATACCATTGAAATTAGGAATATTGGCTGGCATCACAATGTCACTAGTCCTCTTGTAGAGATCTACTACTATATTCAAGGCATTGAATACGCCAATATCAAACCCTAAGTCCATTTGTTTGTTTTTCTCCCATCCTAATTGTCGGTTTGAATAACCGCTAGGATAATAAGTAGGTATGGCTGTTGTACCAAACACCACATTTTTGGTCTGAACTGATAGTAGATATCCATGCATAATCATTTCCTATCTGATCATTACCTGTTATTCCATAACTGACACGTAATTTAGCGATGTCGAGCCAGTGTATATCTTTCATAAAGTCTTCTTCGGTTATATTCCATGCCAATGAACCCGAATAAAACCATCCTGCGCGTTTGTCCGGTCCGAATTTGCTGGAACGGTCGCGACGGACAGAACCTGAAAGGACATATTTATAATTATAATCATACACTAGACGGGCAAACATGGCGTCAAATACATAGTTGGAGTATTCGGAAGAACCTGTCCACAGTTTCGCTCCATTTACGTTGGTAATAGATGTATTGTTATAGGCAATGGGATTATCAGAATCAGTCCGATCGTCTTGTTGTACTTCAAAATCACTATTGTATTCGAAGTCATATCCGATCATGGTGTTCAAATGATGTTTTTCATTAAATGTAACATCATAAGTTGCTGTAGTGGACCAATAGGCATTATAACCAAATCCAGACAGACGGTAACCGTCTATGCTAGTCAAATCCGGTGTGGATTTGTTACCTGTATAACTTTTACCTAGTAAAAAGGCAGATTGGTAATAATCTTGTTTTGCTGCATTAGTCGTAAAGTTTACCGATGTGCGTAATGTCAGTCCTTTAATGGGTTTTACTTCAAAATAGGCATTGGACATTGTGCGGATAGACCATTTGTCATTTCGATTTTCTAGTAAATTCGAAACAGGATTGCGAAGTTGGTTATTAAGTCCTAAGTCTGCATAATGTTGAGCTATTTGAGTATAATCTCCGTTATTCTGGTAAACAGGAAGTATAGGTGGCATAGACAATGCCTGGGCAATTACGCCTGTTACGTCTTCAGTATTTCCACCGGTTGGTTGTTGGAGGCGTCTTTTGCTATAGGTTGTACTGAAATTGACTCCTAGTTTTATTTTCTTTGATAAATTTGCTTCAAATCCTCCTTTGATTCCGACTCTTTTGTAAAAGATGATTAAGTACAGGATGCCATCCTCATTTTGATAGTTGGCAGAGAAGTTGTATTTTAAAACTTCTGTACCTCCTGTAATGGTTGCTGTTCCTCTATAATTCAGTGCATTACGGAATATGGCATCTTGCCAGTTCGTGTTTTCGTAATTCCCACTCTCTCTCATCTGAATCAACTTGGGAAAATTTTTGAATACTTCCGTTGTTTTGTACGTGCTTCAATGATCATGTCCATATAATCATCAGCTTCTAGTACGTCCACATAATTTTGGGCTTCACTCCATCCTACTTGTGTGGAAAAACTAACTTTAGGTTTTCCTGTTTGTCCTTGTTTAGTAGTGACAATAATTACACCGTTTCCTGCTTTGGAACCATAAATGGCAGAGGAGGCTGCATCTTTTAGTATTTGAATGTCAGCAATGTCTGCAGGGTTGATATTATTAAAAAAGTTCTGCGTCTGTTGTGGGGTAACCGTCGATTACAAATAAGGGGTCATTTCCGCTATTGATGGAGCCTGCTCCTCGGACCCGGATTGCCGGAGCGGCTCCCGGCTCTCCACTGATTTGTTGTAAGGTGATACCTGACGACATACCCACAAGGCTTTGTGATATATTTGATGTCGGCATCTCTGAGATTTTTCCTCCCTTTACAGTTGAGATGGCGGTGGATACCGAACGTTTTTTGTATGGCACCATAGCCTACCACCACTACTTCGTCCAATGTTTCTGTATCTTCTTCTAATGTTATAATAAGCTTATCATTTTTATCGACTTTAATTTCTTGTGTAATATAACCGATGTAAGAAATGAGTATTGTTCCTTGACTGTTCATTTGAAGACTAAAGTTTCCGTCAAGATCAGAAACTGTGCCGTTTGTACTTCCTTTTTCCATAATCGTTGCACCGACGATGGGAATACCCGCATTATCTTTCACAATACCTGTCACCTTATTTTGTTCTTGCTGTATTCCTTGCACAATCTCAGTAGAAAGAATGATTTTCTTTTCAAGCACCGAATACTTCACATTCGTCCTGCGAAATCTGAATCCAATATCTTGAAGATATTATTGTTGTTTGCCGAAACTGATACAATACGTTTCAGATCTACGTGTTTATTGTTGAAGAAGAAATCAAACCCCGATTCTTTTTTCAGCTTTTCCAACACAGTGCCAACTGTTTCATTACGCACTTCAAGACTGATCATGGTCTTTTGCGCATACGACTCTGCCGCATAAGTCATACTTAGCGAACAGATTAAAAAGAGTACACTCAGTTTCATAGGTAATGGAGTTTTATTTAAGATTAACCTACACGACTTTTATCATCCATAATAATTGGACGCTAAAATAAATTTTCATAATTTTGTAATTGAGATAAAGTGAATAAAATGTTGTCTTTGCTTGTCGCCAAACAAGCATGGAAAGATGATTTTTTCATACGGGGGTGATACGCCCAATATCCTCCCGTATGTTTTTGTTTAGGGAGCCTGTTGTCTGTTCATTTTTCTAGTATTTAAATTAAGGGTTAAACGTATATTAGTACACTTCTATTTTCAGCTTTTCCGTCTTTATATCTGCACTGTCAATGTAACGCCAGCGTATGTGGGAAGAAATCCGGAAATATTCCATAATACGCTCTAGACGCTGATGGGTGAATGTTCCTGTGAACGAACAGCCTTTCAGCCCCTTGTTGGACAATACGAATTCCACATTGAACCGCTTTCCAAGCATGTGCAGCACTTCATCCAGCGGAGTGTCATTAAAGATAAGCTTGCCGTCTTTCCATGAAATCTCCGATTCGCCCGAGGTAGCGTAGCACTTGATATCTCCGGTTTGTGGAGAATAAACCAGCTTCTGTCTGGGGGAGAGCATACTCTTTTGAAATTTTCCTTTGCTATTCTTATAAATAAACCCTACGCTGCCTTCGATAAGCGTGGTGGAAATGGGAGTTTCATTACCGTATGCTTCCACATTAAAACTTGTTCCGTACACTTCCACCTGCGATGGTGAGGGGTGGAAACGATGAATCGTTTCCGGGGATGTTGGGTCACATCGAAATAAGCTTCACCGTTTTAATTCCACTTGGCGTACATCGCCGGCAAAAAAGGTGGGATAGCGGAGGGAGGATTCCGAATTGAGGTGAACTACCGTGCTGTCCGGTAACAGGACGGAGGTAGTCATGCCTGCATTGGTTTTTTATTTCCACCATCTGAGCGGTGACTACCGGCTGCTGTCTGTCCGGATACAGAGCCAATACACCTATCAGGAGGGGAACGGACAGGATGGCCGCAATGCGTTGTGTCCATCCCCACCAGGACAGGTTTCTAACTTTTTGTTCTGCTTTTTACCTTGTCTAATGCCTTTTTCCGTATCTATCTTCTTTGTGATGTGCTGTGTGTCTACAGCCAGATAGAGCGTATTCAGCTGCTTG
>ENA-OQAR01000034-OQAR01000034.1-human-gut-metagenome-genome-assembly--contig:-NODE-34-length-28580-cov-2.087126_pt1 | contig 28580 bp, 33 predicted proteins | sample MGYA00242738_ERZ504533 | MGnify/ENA primary metagenome ERZ504533 (study PRJEB26092, sample SAMD00036276) | human gut metagenome | host: Homo sapiens | study: EMG produced TPA metagenomics assembly of... | reverse complement strand
CTGGCCGCCGGACAGCTGGCTCGGATAGCGGTCGGCCAGATCGGCCAATCCAACCAGGTCAAAGCAGATAGCGGGCACGCTCCTCGCGCTTTGTTTTTTCGGCGTATGGTTGAGCTCCAGTGGGAACGTGACGTTGCGCAGCACTGTGCGCTGCTGGAACAGGCTGAAATTCTGGAAGATCATGCCGATTCCGGCGCGCACGTCCGCCAGCTCCTTGCCTTTTCGCGTCGGTGATGTCCTCACCATCGACGCGCACTTTGCCGGAAGTGGGACGTTCCAGCAGATTGATGCAGCGCACCAACGTGGACTTGCCCGCGCCGGAGGAGCCGAGGATGCCGAAGACTTCACCCGAATCGATGGTCAGGTTGATGTCGTGCAGCACCTCATGCGCTTCGGCGCCACTGCCATAGCTTTTGTGCAGATGGTCGATCTGAATCGTCATAATGTCCTATTCCTATTGATGTTCCATAACAAGAATGCCGCAGGGTAGTATACCTGCGGCATTGAATTCTTGCAGCCGAAGCGGGTCTTAGAAGACCGGCACCACAGCGCCCTTGTAGTTCTTGTTGATGTAGTCGCGCACCTCGTCGGACTTCAAAGCCTTCTTGAGCTCCTTGGTCTTGGCGGTGTTCTCATTGCCTTCCTTCACCACGAGGATGTTCTGGTAGGTCTTCGCGGCCAGACCGTCGGCCTTCTCGGTGGCTAGCGTGTCCTTGGTCGGGTCGAAGCCGGCCTGGATGGCGTAGTTGCCGTTCAGGGCTGCGATGTCGACATCCTTGATGACGGTCGGCACGACGGCGGCCTCAAGTTCCTTGAACTTCAGGTTTTTCGGATTGGAGGTGATGTCCTTCGGCGTGGCGTTGATGTCCTTCGGATCCTTCAGCTTGATCAGGCCGGCATCCTGCAGCAGCAGAAGCGCGCGGGCCTCGTTGGTGGCATCATTCGGCACGGCCACGGTGGCGCCGTCCTGAAGATCCTTCAGCTCCTTGGTCTTGCCCGGGTACAGGCCGAACGGCTCGAAATGGATGCCCTCCACGGACACCAGATGCGTGCCCTTCTCCTTGTTGAAGTTGTCGAGGTACGGCTTGTGCTGGAAGTAGTTGGCGTCAACCTCGCCATCCTCGGTGGCGGTGTTCGGCTGCACGTAGTCGGTGAACTCCTTGACGACCAGCTTGTAGCCGTCCTTCTCGACGAGCGGTTTGACCGCCTTGTTCAGAATCTCCGCGTGCGGGGGTCGGGGGAGGCGGCCACGGTGATGGTCTTGTCGTCCTCCTTGGAGGCGGCACCGTTGGAACCGGAATTGCCGCAGCCTGCCAGGCCGAAGGTCGCGAGCGTGGTGACGGCGAGCAGCGCGCCGAGAAGCTTCTTGTTACGCATGGTTGAGTTCCTCTCTCTCAATTTCGCTACACGGCCCGGACGCTTACTGCGGTTGCGGGCCAACGATTGACCAATATAGAGGAACCTGTGACGGCAACACGTCGCGCGCTTATCGGAATTATTTATAAAGGGCGCGAAAACCGCAGGAATATGCGAAAAACAGACTTGTGAATCGTAAATAATCTTGCGGAAACACCGTCATATACGCCGAAATGCTTAAGCGCGTTGGCTATGCCGGCGTCGTCGACGCTGTCGGTGACGTAATCGGCGCCGCTTTCGCTCGTCGGTGGCGTTGCCCATTGCCACGCCGATTCCCGCGAATCGTAGCATGTCCACATCGTTGCCGCCGTCGCCGAATGCGATCGCATTGTCTTTCGTCCAACCGAAATGCTCCAGCATCACCTGCATACCAACCGCCTTGCCTCCATCGGCGGGAATCAGATCGGTGAAAGCGGGATGCCATCTGACGCCGCGCACGTTGCCGCACATGCTGGCGATTTCGGCTTCCATCGTCTCGTCCACATACGGGCTGATTTGGAACGTGGAATGGTTTGCGATGCGTTCGCGCGGATCATGCACGTCGATTTTCGGCGCGGTCTTGCCGAGACTGTTCCACGTGCGTTCCAATGCGGCGTTCGTGCGATTGAAATACCCGTAGTCGCTTTCCGCATAGTTGGCGACCACGTCGGCATGCGTTTCAAGCCAGTCGGTGATCAGCTTCACGTCGGCCTGGTCGATCGGATGCCGGTAGTCGAGACCGTCGCGCGTGGTGCAATACTGGCCGTTAAGTCCCACGATGCCGTCGAACGTGACGGGGAATGGTATCAAGCACCACGCCCATGTAGGAGGGTGCGCGGCCCGAACAGATGAATACCTGCACGCCATTGCGCTGCAATGCATGCAACGCGTCGACGGTGGACTGCGGCACCACATGCGTGACGAAACTCGTCAACGTGCCGTCGATGTCGAAAAAACGCCGTCTTGATATCCTGAGCCATGCTGCCTCCATGAAAAACCATGTCAAACCCGGTATCCAGCTTACGAGGATATGTGCGAAAACGTCGTGCACGGCACGGAACACGACCACGAAAATAGGAAAAACGGCCGGATGTGCCTACAATCGTCAACCATGAGCGAACATATCGAAATCACGCCGGAGATCATCGAAATCAGGCACTATCTGCATGCGCACCCCGAACGCAGCTTCAAGGAATACGAGACCAGCGCCTACATTGAGAAGCTGCTGCGCGCACACGACATCGAAGTGCTCAACAATCCGCTCGAAACCGGCGTGGTCGGACTGATCCGCGGCGACCAGCCGGGACCACGCATCGCATTGCGCGCCGACATCGATGGTCTGCCCATCCAGGAAGACACCGGTCTGCCGTTCTCATCCGTCACGACGGCGTGATGCACGGCTGCGGCCACGACCTGCACATGTCGTACATGCTCGGTGCCGCGTTCTGGCTCGCCAAGCGCCGCAAACACATCAAGGGCTCCATCAAACTGCTGTTCCAGCCCGCCGAGGAACTTGGCCTCGGCGCGAAGGCCATGGTCGACGCGGGACTGCTCGCCGACGTATCAGCCGCCATCGGCGCGCACAACAACCCGAACTACGCGCCCGGACAGATCGCCGTCGGCCCCGAACCGATGATGGCCGGCTGCGTGAAATTCCATGTAACCCTGCACGCCACCGGCACACACGCCGGCTATCCGCACAAGGGCACCGGCCCGATTGAGGCGCTCGCCACGATGGTCCTCGCATTGCAGACCATCGTGAGCCGTAACGTATCGCCGTTCCATCCGCTCGTGCTGTCCATCACCGAAATGCACGGCGGCCACGTGTGGAACGTCGTACCCGACAAGGCGAGCTTCCAAGGCACCGTACGATACTTCCACAAGTCCGACGGTGAACTGGTGGAGAAACGCTTCAAGCAACAGGTCCAGTCCATTGCGGCCGGTTACGGCATCACCGCCGACATCGATTGGGACGACTTCCAGAATCCGCTCGTCTCCGATACGGAACTTTCCAAGATAGTCGCCGACAACGTGCGCGATTACGCCCAGCTCGAACCCATCCACCCGTCGATGGCGGGGGAGGACTTCTGCGATTTCATGCCCGTCACCATGCCGGTGTTCGCCTTCATCGGTTCCAACGGCGAGGAAGTGCCCGGATTGGCACAGCCCGCATTTCGTCGGTCTTGACGAATCGCTGCAAGCGGCGTGGAATTCTACGCCAACGCGGCGCTGACGGTGCTCAACGAACTGTCGTGACGCCACGTGCGGAACGCCGTAATCGTAATTTTCATAATCGTAAAAACACAACATATCCAACAAATCAACGGTAAGTTAGGCAGCTATGACAGACATTCGCTTCGCACTCGCCCAAATCGACACCTGCGTCGGAGACCTTGATTCCAACGCCGACAAGGTCATGCGATACGCGCATCTCGCCGCTCAGCAGGGCGCGCAGGTCGTCGTGTTCCCGGAAATGACATTGACCGGATACCCCATCGAAGACCTCGCACTGCGTGCCACCTTCCGCAAAGCCGCATGGGACAAAGCCAACTGGCTCGCCACCGAACTGGCATCCGACAGTCTCGGCGAACTATATGTGGTGGTCGGCACTGTAGGCACCGACCGTGAAACCTCCAAACCGCGCAACCGACTCGTCATCCTGCACGACGGCGTTGTCTGGGCCGGCTACGACAAGCATTTCCTGCCCAATTACGGCGTGTTCGACGAATTCCGCATCTTCAGCCCCGGCAACAAATCCATGGTGCTCGACGTGAACGGCGCGCGCATCGGCGTGGCCATCTGCGAGGACATCTGGCAGGACGGCGGCCCTGTGGCCGAACTCGCCAAGGAGAACATCGACCTGCTGCTGACCATGAACGGGTTCGCCATACGAGGAAGGCAAAACCGACACCCGTCTCGACCTCGCGGTGCGCCGCGCGGCCGAAGTGAACGCCCCGATGATCTACCTGAACCAAGTGGGCGGCCAGGACGACCTCGTCTTCGACGGCGGCAGCTTCGTTGTGGACACCGACGGCACCCTGCTTGAGTGCTCGCCGATGTTCATGGAGGATCTGAGCTTCTTCGACTTGGACACGTCCGCGGAGCATCAGAAGGTCGGTACGATCGCAGCCAAGCCCGATCCGGACGAGGAAGTGTACACCGCCTGCGTGCTGGGTCTGAAGGATTACATGGCCAAGAACCATTTCAAGGGCGTGTGCCTGGGCCTGTCCGGCGGCATCGATTCCGCGCTCGTGGCTGCCATGGCGGCCGACGCGGTGGGCGGCGAGAACGTGTACGGCATCTCCATGCCGAGCATGTATTCGTCCGACGGATCCAAGGACGATGCAGCTGATCTGGCGCGCAATATCGGCGCGCATTATGACATTCAGCCCATCGAGCCGCTGTTCGTCTCCTTCCAAAACCAGCTGGAACTGGAAGGCGTCGCCGCCGAGAACCTGCAGGCGCGCATCCGCGGCGTCATCGTCATGGCCTACTCGAACTCCAAAGGACTGCTGGCCGTGGCCACTGGCAACAAGTCCGAACTGGCATGCGGCTATTCCACGATCTACGGCGATGCGGTCGGCGGCTATGCGCCGATCAAGGACCTGCTCAAGACCCGCGTGTGGGAGATCTCCCGCTGGCGCAACAAGGCTGCCGCCGCCGGCATGGGCATCGGCGGTCTGCATGTCGTCGGCAACGAGCAGGGGAGCGCGGGCACTCCGCTGCCGGATGGTGTGATGATCCCCGTCAACTCGATCAGAAGGCGCCGTCCGCCGAATTGCGCCCAGGGCAGAAGGATTCCGATTCGCTGCCGGAATACGCGCTGCTCGATCAAGTATTGGCGATGTACATCGAGCATGCTCATGGCCGCGCCGAACTGCTGGCCGACGCTTCGACGAGGCGACCGTCGACACGGTCATGCGATTGGTCGACCGCGCCGAATGGAAGCGTCGCCAGTATCCGCTGGGACCGAAGGTGACGGCGATGGCGTTTGGACGTGATCGCCGTCTGCCGGTCACCAACGCATTCCGCGAATAATCGGCGATCGCAAGCAGAACATCGAGAGCCGAAGGAAGCCGATATGGAAAAGCAGTGGTATTTCAACACCGTCACCGAGCAGCCGGAATTGGGCATGATTTCCCCGGCAAGCCACCGCATGGGGCCGTACAGAACCCGTGAGGACGCGCTCGACGCGTGGAAGATCGTGCAGGAACGCAATCTCAAATGGGAGGAACAGGACCGCGAATGGAAACGCTGGTCAGCGGACGGCTCGGCATCTTCCGAAAAGTGAATTCCATATGAAAACACGCCGATTGTGATTTATGTCACTAATTTCGGGCGTGGTTTTCAGGCTTTTCGCAGATGATTGCCGTTACAATCATGAAGTAGCGACGGCGTAACGATGCGTCGCCAACCGACACCCAGTAAGGAGTGGAAATGGCAGCAGTTGATGCAACGGCGGTCTCCCAGGAGGAACTTGAGGCTAAGGCTTGGGAAGGCTTCACCGAGGGCAACTGGCAGAAGGACATTGATGTCCGCGACTTCATCCAGAAGAACTACACGCCATATGAGGGCGACGAGTCCTTCCTGGCTGACGCCACCGACAAGACCAAGCACCTGTGGAAGTATCTGGACGACAACTATCTGTCCGTGGAGCGCAAGCAGCGCGTCTACGACGTGGACACCCACACCCCGGCGGGCATCGACGCTTCCCGGCCGCTACATCGATTCCCCGGAAGTCGACAATGTGATTGTCGGCCTGCAGACCGATGTGCCGTGCAAGCGCGCCATGATGCCGAACGGCGGCTGGCGTATGGTCGAGCAGGCCATCAAGGAAGCCGGCAAGGAGCCCGATCCGGAGATCAAGAAGATCTTCACCAAGTACCGCAAGACCCACAACGACGGCGTCTTCGGCGTCTACACCAAGCAGATCAAGGTAGCTCGCCACAACAAGATCCTCACCGGTCTGCCGGATGCCTACGGCCGCGGCCGCATCATCGGCGATTACCGTCGTGTGGCCCTGTACGGCGTGAACACGCTGATCAAGTTCAAGCAGCGCGACAAGGACTCCATCCCGTACCGCAACGACTTCACCGAGCCGGAGATCGAGCACTGGATCCGCTTCCGCGAAGAACATGACGAGCAGATCAAGGCCCTGAAGCAGCTGATCAACCTCGGCAACGAGTACGGCCTCGACCTGTCCCGTCCGGCACAGACCGCACAGGAAGCCGTGCAGTGGACCTACATGGGCTACCTCGCCTCCGTCAAGAGCCAGGACGGCGCCGCCATGTCCTTCGGCCGTGTCTCCACCTTCTTCGACGTCTACTTCGAGCGCGACCTGAAGGCCGGCAAGATCACCGAGACCGACGCACAGGAGATCATCGATAACCTGGTCATGAAGCTGCGCATCGTGCGCTTCCTGCGTACCAAGGATTACGACGCGATCTTCTCCGGCGATCCGTACTGGGCGACTTGGTCCGACGCCGGCTTCGGCGACGACGGCCGTACCATGGTCACCAAGACCTCGTTCCGTCTGCTCAACACCCTGACCCTCGAGCACCTCGGACCTGGCCCGGAGCCGAACATCACCATCTTCTGGGATCCGAAGCTGCCGGAAGCCTACAAGCGCTTCTGCGCCCGAATCTCCATCGACACCTCGGCCATCCAGTACGAGTCCGATAAGGAAATCCGCTCCCACTGGGGCGACGACGCCGCCATCGCATGCTGCGTCTCCCCGATGCGCGTGGGCAAGCAGATGCAGTTCTTCGCCGCCCGTGTGAACTCCGCCAAGGCCCTGCTGTACGCCATCAACGGCGGACGTGACGAGATGACCGGCATGCAGGTCATCGACAAGGGCGTCATCGACCCGATCAAGCCGGAAGCCGATGGCACGCTGGATTACGAGAAGGTCAAGGCCAACTACGAGAAGGCCCTCGAATGGCTGTCCGAGACCTATGTGATGGCTCTGAACATCATCCATTACATGCATGATAAGTACGCTTACGAGTCCATCGAGATGGCTCTGCACGACAAGGAAGTGTACCGCACCCTCGGCTGGCGGCATGTCCGGCCTGTCGATCGCGGCCGACTCCCTGTCCGCATCGCAAGTACGCCAAGGTCTACCCGATCTACAACAAGGACGCCAAGACCACGCCGGCCACGAGAACGAGTACGTCGAAGGCGCCGATGACGATCTGATGTCGGCTACCGCACCGAAGGCGACTTCCCGCTGTACGGCAACGATGATGACCGTGCCGACGACATCGCCAAGTGGGTCGTCTCCACCGTCATGGGCCAGGTCAAGCGTCTGCCGGTGTACCGCGACGCCGTCCCGACCCAGTCCATCCTGACCATCACCTCCAACGTGGAATACGGCAAGGCCACCGGCGCCTTCCCGTCCGGCCACAAGAAGGGCACCCCGTACGCTCCGGGCGCCAACCCGGAGAACGGCATGGACTCCCACGGCATGCTGCCGTCCATGTTCTCCGTCGGCAAGATCGACTACAACGACGCTCTTGACGGCATCTCGCTGACCAACACCATCACCCCTGATGGTCTGGGCCGCGACGAGGAAGAGCGTATCGGCAACCTCGTTGGCATCCTGGACGCCGGCAATGGCCACGGCCTGTACCACGCCAACATCAACGTGCTGCGCAAGGAGCAGCTCGAGGATGCCGTCGAGCATCCGGAGAAGTACCCGCACCTGACCGTGCGCGTCTCCGGCTACGCGGTGAACTTCGTCAAGCTCACCAAGGAACAGCAGCTCGACGTGATCTCCCGTACGTTCCACCAGGGCGCTGTCGTCGACTGAACGGCACAATCAGCCAAATGAAAGCCGTCGCATGAAACGACGGTAATGCGAAGGGACGGAGCTCGTGGCTTCGTCCCTTTCGCTTTTCCCATATCGTTTTCCCATATGATTGGGATGGCAGATGAAAGGGGACATTGATGTCTGAACATATTTTCCGTTCCACGACCAGACACATGCTGAGGGATTCCAAGGACTACGTCAACCAGACGCTGATGGGAGGCCTGTCCGGATTCGAATCGCCAATCGGCTTGGACCGTCTCGACCGCATCAAGGCGTTGAAAAGCGGCGATATCGGTTTCGTGCACTCGTGGGACATCAACACTTCCGTGGATGGTCCTGGCACCAGAATGACCGTGTTCATGAGCGGATGCCCTCTGCGCTGCCAGTACTGCCAGAATCCGGATACTTGGAAGATGCGCGACGGCAAGCCCGTCTACTACGAAGCCATGGTCAAGAAAATCGAGCGGTATGCCGATTTATTCAAGGCCACCGGCGGCGGCATCACTTTCTCCGGCGGCGAATCCATGATGCAGCCGGCTTTCGTGTCCCGCGTGTTCCATGCCGCCAAGCAGATGGGAGTGCATACCTGCCTCGACACGTCCGGATTCCTCGGGGCGAGCTACACCGATGACATGGTGGATGACATCGACCTGTGCCTGCTTGACGTCAAATCCGGCGATGAGGAGACCTACCATAAGGTGACCGGCGGCATCCTGCAGCCGACCATCGACTTCGGACAGCGTCTGGCCAAGGCAGGCAAGAAGATCTGGGTGCGTTTCGTGCTCGTGCCGGGCCTCACATCCTCCGAAGAAAACGTCGAGAACGTGGCGAAGATCTGCGAGACCTTCGGCGACGCGTTGGAACATATCGACGTATTGCCCTTCCACCAGCTTGGCCGTCCGAAGTGGCACATGCTGAACATCCCATACCCGTTGGAGGACCAGAAAGGCCCGTCCGCGGCAATGAAACAACGTGTGGTCGAGCAGTTCCAGTCGCACGGCTTCACCGTGTACTAAACGCCCGTCCTCTCAATGGCTTCCCCATATTCGCTGGATATGCGGAACGCCTCATATTGGTCCATGCCGCCGACTGAATCGATGGCATGGACCAATTTATTCATACGCTGAAAAAATCTTCACATTCGCGCGCGGCAAAGTGGTTCGAAATACTACGAAATGCCCTTCTCTGTCGTAGCCTTGAACTATGGCAGACATCTTTTGATTTTCCACGAGATGCGCGCAACGTGGCGCGCGCCGATGGCGAGGGAGCGGATATGGGCGGCGAAGCCCCACAGACCATGCTTATGCGACCGCAGGGCGTTCCCGACCAAGTCTGGAACGCGGTGCTTTCCGTGGACCGTATGCGGCGTTTGAAAGGCATGACATACCGTGAGATTCCGGTGCCCAATTCCATGGCGAACTTCGGCATCGGCGTCGCGTTGGAATGCGATGAAACATACGCATTCGGCTGGATCATGATCCTGTACTCGCTCAAATTCCGAGAGGACTGGCACTCCCACTGGCGTTGCGTGGCTTTCGCATCCCTGCCACTGCCCGACAAGGAGGACGACTGCCTGACTCCGGGCATGTACTGGGACATGATGATGGAACGTCTCAATCCAAACGATTCCGAACATGTATCCGGCACCGTCACAGTCACCCAAAACACAGCATTCGGCCATGACCCCGATGTGCCCAGGGTGGGCTGCGAGATCCGGGGTGTCTTGGACTCCACTAGACTATGCCGATGGAGGCCTTGACGCCGGCTCCCAAGTCGGACAGTGGGCGTCGTTCCTCCGGTCCATGACGCAATCCGAGGAGGAAAACCCCGTTGACTGACGAGCCGAAGCTGCTGGCGGAACCGCGCGAAGGCGTGCCCAACGTGATCGACACGTTGCCGGCATTCCGTGACTATTGCAGTGAGCTGGCTTCCTCACATGGCTCCCTTGCCGCGGACGCGGAACGCGCATCCGGCTTCCGGTATGGGCATGAGGACTGGTTGGTGCAGTTCAAACGCGACGGAGCCGGCATCGGCCTGCTCGATCCGCAGGCGCTCGCCGCGGCCGGGGCGGATTGGAACGATTTCAACCGTGCCGTCGGAGATGCGGTATGGATTCTGCATGATTCCCTGCAGGATCTTCCGGGATTCGACGAACTCGGCATGGAACCGCAACGGCTGTTCGACACGGAAATCGCCGCGCGTCTGCTGGGATTGAAACGATTCGGACTTGCCGCCGTCACCGAGCACTTTCTTGGACTGACCCTTGCCAAAGAACATTCCGCGGCTGACTGGTCGTATCGTCCGTTGCCCCGTGACTGGCGAAATTACGCGGCGTTGGACGTCGAACTGCTCATCGAGCTTGAAACGAAGATGCGCGCCGAACTCAAACGCCAAGGCAAGATGGAATGGGCCCAGGAAGAGTTCGATTACGCGCTCAAAGAAGGTCTGGGACCACGCAAGGAGCATCCGATTCCCTGGATGCATGTCTCACACATCACTGAAGTCATGCGTGACCGGCAGGCGCTGGCCATCGTCCGCGCGCTATGGACCCGCCGCGACGAACTCGCGCGCGAATACGACATCGCGCCGACCCTGCTACTGTCCGACAGCTCCATCATCGAAGTGGCGAAACGCAAACCACACAACGCTGCGCAATTCCGTTCGATTCGCTCCATCAACGAACGCGTGCGCATCCATACCGATTCCGAACAGGACAAGATGTTCGAACGGTACGCGCCGATTCAACGCAAAATCAAACCGAGCATGTGGAAGAACATCATCCAGGACGCGCTCGCCCTGCCGCCAAGCGAATGGCCGGACGTGGACGGCGGCGCCGCGCGGCGTCATGAATCGCAGTCCGCCTCGGCTCCCAAATCGATTCGCGTGTGGAAGGAACGGTATCCGGAACGTCTGCAAGTGCTCAACAGGGTGCGCAAGGCGGTCTCCCAGATAGCGGAGGACACGCGCACGCCTGTGGAAATCGTCATCAAACCGCAGTATTTGCGTAACCTGTGCTGGACGGACGAACCTCGTAAGCGTGACGTCGCGCGATTCCTCAGCGAACAGGGCGCACGCGATTGGCAGGTCTCCCTAGTTGCAGAGTCCGTAAGTCGCGCTATTATGTAGAGGTTGCCTAACGGCAGAAATATGAAGAACCGTATTTTTCAGGAGCGCAAGCGTGAAAATCAGCGTCAGGAATCTTGAGCCGACCAAGGTGAAGCTCACCGTCACCGTCGACCCGGAGGAGTTCAACCCGTATCTCGACGAGGCTCGCAAGGAAATCGCAAAGCAGGTCAACGTGCCTGGCTTCCGTAAGGGCCACGTGCCCGGCAAGATCATCGACCAGCGTATCGGCTTCGGTGCCGTCGCCGGCGAGGCTGTGAACAACGGCGTGCCGGAGCTGTATTCCAAGGCTCTCGAAACCAAGAAGATCCACCCGATGGCCCAGCCGGAGATCGACGTTCAGGACGTGCCGGAATCCGCCAAGGATGAGACCAAGCTGAAGTTCGTCGCCACCGTCGAGCGTCGCCCGGACATCGAACTGCCGGCTCTTGACGCATGGAGATCGAGGTCGCCAAGGCCGAGGTCACCGATGAGGACATCAACAACCGTCTGGAAGCCCTGCGCCAGCGTTTCGGCACCCTCGTGAGCGTCGACCGTCCGGCCGCCAAGGGTGACTACGCCAACATCGACCTCAACGCCGAAATCGACGGCGAAACCGTCGACTCCCAGGAGGGCGTGAGCTACGAGCTTGGCTCCGCCACCATGCTCGACGGCCTGGATGAGGCCCTCGAAGGCCTGTCCGCCGGTGAGGAAACCAGCTTCGAAGGCACCCTCGAGGCCGGCAAGCACGAAGCGAGAAGGCCCTGATCAAGGTCAAGGTCAATTCCGTCAAGGCCGAGGAACTGCCGGAACTCGATGACGACTTCGCTTCCGAAGCATCCGAGTTCGACACCCTCGACGAGCTGAAGGAAGACCTGAAGAAGGTCGCCGCTCAGGACGCCGAAGGCCGTCAGGCCACCGCCGCTCGTGACGCGTTCATCGCCAAGCTCGAGGATGGCCTCGAGATTCCGGTGCCGAAGGGCGTCAAGGCCGAAATGGTCGAGCAGCAGCTCAAGAACGTGACCGCGGATCCGTCCAAGGCCACCAAGGAGCAGAAGGCCGAAGCCGAAGAAACCGTGGAGAAGGAACTGCGCGACCAGATGGTGCTCGACGTGCTCGCCGAGACCATGGACGTCAAGGTCTCCCAGGGTGAGGTCTTCAACTTCCTCGCCTCCATCGCCCAGCAGTATGGCATGGATCCGAACGCCTTCATCCAGGCCATCATCCGCAACGGCCAGATCGGTTCCGCTGTGCAGGAAGTCGGCCGTTCCAAGGGCCTGCTCTCCGGCATGCGCGCCGTGACCTTCAAGTCCGAGGGCGAGACCCTGGACCTGAGCGCCTTCCTCGGTTCCGCAGCTGAAGACGAAGAGTCCGAGAGCGTCGAGGCTGCTTCCGCTGCCGCCGCCGTGGCTGACGAGCTCGCTTCCGACGAGAAGTGAGACCGATTGGCCGCCTGTGGGCGTTGTATTGACGCAACACATGCGATAAAGGCTGGAATCCTAAGGGTTCCAGCCTTTTTCTATGATTCCTTTGCCTTGCTTTACACTGGAATACAGTGTGTGACTGGAGGAACAATGAATCAGGGATTCGCGGTGGTTGATTTCGAAACCACGGGATTGAGTCCGGCGAAAAGGCGATCGGGCCATTGAGATCGGCTTGGTGCACGTGGCTCCGGACGGCACGCTCGAAGACGAGCATGAGACGCTGATTCATGTGGATCGCAGTGTCGGTGCCTCCTGGGTGCACCATATCACGCGCGCGATCTGCTGCACGCGCCGGATTTCGAGGCATCGCACATGAACTGCGTGACCTGCTTGCCGGCCGCGTGTTCGTGGCCCACAACGTGTCGTTCGACTCGCGGTTCCTGCTCGCCGAATACTCGCGCATAGGCGCCTCCATACCTGTTCATCAGAGCACTATGCTGTGCACGATGAAACTGTCGCGGTCACTGATTGGTCGCGGCAAGCTTTCCGACTGCTGCGACTACTTCGGCATCGCCAATGAGGATGCGCACAGCGCGTTGAGCGACGCGCATGCCACAGCGCTGCTGCTCGGACGGCTGCTGGAAGCCGATCCGAATTGGCCCGGCTTCCAGCGTCGTCTCGAATCGGCCGCGGATGCCGCGGAACAGTGGCCCACATTCGCCGCATTGCCGAAAGGGCAATGGCTGCCGCGTGGTACGCACGCCGCGGCGCACGCCAGCTGACCTTCGGACATTGATCCAGCGGGGGAAGCGATTTCTAATATCCAAGCTCGGAACTTGCAGGAACTAGGGACAGCAGGAATTTGATTTCGGCGAAGATTCGCGGACCATGTTGTTCACCAGCATATCGGGCGGTGAACGGCCGCGATGCCTTGGGCTTCGTCAAGTCCATTGTCATGCGCGATCTGCAATGCGCGGAACATGTGGAAGTCATTGGTGATGATGCCGACGGACGCGTTGTCTCCGGCAATGAGCTTCTTGCTGTTGACGATATTCTCCTGGGTGGTTTTCGACTTGGATTCCTGAAGGATGCGGCCTTCCTCAATGCCATGTGCCTTCAGATAATCGGCCATGCCCTGTGCCTCGGGGAATGGCTCGTTCGCGCCCTTGCCGCCGGAGACGATGCAGATGGTATCCGGACTGTTCCGCAGATAATCGGCCGCCGTGTCCAGACGATACCGCAAGGCCTTGCTGGGGCCGGACTTGCGCACCTGCGCGCCGAGCACCACCACATAATCGAGATGCTGGTCGCCCCGCGCATGCATGTTGCTGATGATGCACCCCTCCACCGTGCCGAATATGGCGATGCCGATGCACACCACGGCGATGATGACCCCTCGTATGATGCGGGGGAGCGCCACCCACCAATTGGCGGCGATTCCAACCGCGAGGAGGGCGAAAACGGCGGCGATGACCAGCCAGACCTTCCAGAAGCCGGTACCCGAATGTGTCTTCATCACGGCGAACGCGTAGAACGCCGACAGCAAAGCCAGCGCCATGCACAGAACGGTTCCTATTTGCCGTGCCATCGTCTTCATGCCAACCTCTTATCGTGTGGTGGTATACGCCGCTTGAAATCCATGGTCAAGCGTAAGCGGAATGGGGTTGCGGATTGTTGCGATGCGGACGATGTAGACGATTCTTTCGCAAATGTGACGTGTATGCTGCTGATGCGTTTCATATGCGAAACGCTGGCGGACATGGGAACATGGCGTCCGTATAATGGCGCGCGTCGCTCCTGCCCGGGCCGCGCAGGTCGAGGAGCGGCCCACGGCGACCGCCGCGATCTCCAACTCACGGTGCGCGGCGTCAACCAAGGCAAGGATTCATCATGGCAGAGCCATCCTCTGAAACGATTACCCAAAAACCACGCATCCCGATGCTGAAGCATGCTCCGCAAACAACGGAGGAAACACGCAGATCCCTGAAATGGCGTGTCGTCGACATCGCCCGTCGGGAGCGGCCCGTCGGCGTAATGTCCGGCGTGATGTTCTGGGTGTTCGATGGCATGTCCTATGGCTTGTTTCCTTTACTGACTCTGATACTTCCAGGCTCCGCGGCACTGCTGCACGCATTGTTCTATTTCCCCGCCACACTGGGCTTGCTGATCGTACGCAAACCGGGCGCGTCGGCCTACGTGCTGTTAGTCGCCTCGTTCGTGGAAGTGGTGCTCGGCACGAAATACAGTGTGAGTCTGGTAGTGATCGCGTTCGTGCAGGCGCTCGCCGCCGAAACGGTGTTCGCACTGTTCCGCTATCGCCGTTGGACGCTTGGCGTCACACTGTTGGCGGCACTGGCGGTCGGCATCGTCTACAACTTCTATCTGCTGTTCTTCTACTACCAGGCGTTCTCGTTCTTCAGCCGCGCGGACTTATCGGCACCGCATGCGAACTGCTAAGCGCGGCCGTATTCGCCGGCTTCGGATCATGGGGACTATACCGTGCCTTGGCCAAGTCCGGAGTCCTCGCACGTTTCTCATCCGGACAGTAATAACGACAGCGCCTGCGCGTCCTGATGTGCGCGCAGGCGATTACAACGTGATACGACGATTCTTGAGCACGGGAAGTATTCGGCGCACGTCCTCCAGCCGATCCCGATTCAGGTCGGCGTAAATCAGTTCGTCGCGTTCGCCGGACTGCGCAAGAATTCGCGCGGCCGGATCAACTACCATACTATGGCCGATATCATGCCCGCTATGCTCACTGCACGCCATGAGATAACAGGTATTCTCCAACGCACGCGCCTTGCACAACGTCGTCCAATGATCCACCTTGCCCTCGCCCCGCGCCCAAGCCGCACTTACAACCAACGCATCGGCGCCGGCCACCGCGTGACGGCGAGCCAGCTCAGGGAAACGAATGTCATAACAGGTCATCACACCGAACTTCCAGCCATCGATATCCACCAGCGGCGGAACCTCATGCCCCCGGAGCGATCGAATCGGATTCGCGCTCGCCGAACGCGTCGTAGAGATGGATCTTGCGGTATTCGAGAAGAATCCGGCCTGGTCGATGACGAGGAAACAGTTGTATGGCAGGTCGACAGTGTCTTCGTGAAGATGGACCGTACCCATGACGGCGATATTGTTGGCTTCGCTGATACCGCGCAGCGCGGTGACGAACGGGCCGTCTATGGTTTGCGCGTGGTCGGCCGTGTAGTGTGGGTCGTCGTCACTCCGGGCGATCAGACCTTCCGGCAGCAACAATATCCGTGTATGGTTGCGTGCTGCTTCGCTGGCGAACCCGCTGATGATGTTGATGTTGTGCTCCGGCTTTTCCGTTACGGTGAACTGCCCGACCGCCACTTTCATGTTTCGCATTGCCACATTGTTGCACGAGTCGAAGTCGGGCAGGTAAAGGGGCATTTCCGTGATTCGGCTGTGGCACGAATGTTTTCGCATTCGTGCCTTTTGTATCTGCATTGTTGCGTTTTTGGTTGATGCGGCCGATTCGTCGGCAAAACGTATCTAAAACCTCCTGCTTTTTCGATTGGATTTTGCGCACGTCTTGCGGTTTTCTCGATTTCCTTCCAGACGTGAGCGAAAAGGGGTCTGCGGCTGAATTTCATTCGTTTTTGAAAACCTTGATTTTCCAACGATTTTAGAAATTGCGATTGTCGGTTCGCGCGCACGTCCTGCGATTTCCCATCATTCTATTCGGATGTGAGCGAAAGGGGTTATGCGAAGTATGCGGATGCTGGGTCAGCTTAATGCGATGTACAGGCGTTTGGGATTCTCACAGAAACTTGTCGACGATTCCATATCAGAACGCGTTCGATGATATGTCACGGTCGATCACAGTGGAGCAAATCGCGCGGATTGCCAAGCCGATTGTGCTCCGTCGTCATGTGGCTGAACTGTACATGTTCGGGTCGATGTTACGCGGTGAGGTGTACGTGAATTGAGATATTGATTTCACCTATCAGCTTGGTTCTGAGGCAAATCCAGTGGTTGACACGCTCACACTTCGCGATGATTTGAAAAAGACTTTTGGATACGATATCGATTTGGTGAGGAAGAAGTATATTGCCGAACCTTTGTCTGACCGTTTGGCGGAGATATAGCGTGTGCTGTTTGTAGACTTCATAACATCCAATCTGATGTTCCGTATCGTCTGATGTGATTTATGGAACCATCCGCAAGAGTGTTTTTCATTTTGTGCTGATCGTACGGGCGTCAAAGACGCGCAATGGTTTTTCGGACCACTCGGTGCTGAGGAATTCGCCGACAATGATGAGAAAGCGGAATCCGTTGCCATAGCGATTGCACGAGCGGGGGAGCAAGCTAAGAAGCTGCCAGACGAGTTCCGGAATATGGAGCCAGATGTTCCTTGGTGTGGGGTAAGTGTGACATGCGCGATTGGATTGCGCATGATTACGATGAGTCTGATTGCGACTGGCTATACTATGCCGTAACTCACGAAATACCACAGGTTTTTGCGATATTGCAGCCATATGTGGAATGTCAGACACAAGTGCCTATCGCGATTGTTTCCTTGGGAGCGATTGCTGTCCACAGCGATCACTTCTACGGTTCCCGTCGACGTTTCCATACCATTTCGTTTTTGGTTGATACGGTCGATTTCCTCCTGAACGATGTTGCCCAAGCTTTTCTCATCCACTTCGACGTTTTTCCGCTGCGGCCGATTCGTTGGCGAACGCGTTGAAAACTTCCTGCTTTCGTGCCAATATGTCCGTGATTTTCTCGTCAATCGTATTTTCGGCGAGTAGGCGGTAGACAAGAACGTTTCTGGCTTGTCCCATTCGATACGCTCTGGAAATCGCCTGGTTTTCGATGGATGGCTTCAACTGTGGCTCGCATATGATTACCACGCTGGCCGATTGTATGTTAAGTCCCGTTCCACCGGCAACGATTTGTGCCACCAGAACCTGCCCAGCAGGCGCTTGTCGAAATCGTCGATGATTTCTTGTCTCCTCGTTGGTGTGATGGATCCGTTGATTGGTTCGGTGCATTGGCTACCCAACATGTCCGCGTTTTCCGGATGGTGTCAAGATAGAACGAAAAGACAAGGACTTTCCTGCCTTCCGACTTTGCCTCCTCAATGATTTCCAGTAGACGTTTCGCTTTGCCAGAGTCTTTCAGGTCCGGTACGTTCCAGGACACGCGTCGGATGGCGTTGTAATTTTTGCGGAATATCGTTTCTTCGTACCTGCGTTCTTCTGAATCGGAAAGTTGACACCATTCCTTGATTTCCGACAGTTCTGGAAGCTCCGTCAGCACATCCTCTCTTCTGCGCCGGTAATACACAGGGGCGACGGTCTCTTTGAACTGGGGAGCCGAAGAGAGTTCCTTCATTCCGGATATTTGCATGGCAATGCTTGGTTGCAATAGTTTGATGAGATTGATCATCTCGTCCACCTTGTTTTCCAACGCGGTGCCTGTCATGAATAGCAATCTTTCCGCGTGCTCCGCAATCGCCTTCGTATTTTTTCGAACGGTTCGTGCTTGGATTTTTTGATGTAATGCGCTTCGTCGACCACAAGCAGCGAATATGTGAAATTGTCGGGAAACTTGAAATACGCAGTGGTCTCATAGGTGGTAACGGCAACGCCGCCGGTTCGTTGCCAATCTTTCAACGCTGATTCTCGACTGAGGCCATGCACTGCTATGACTCGCAGTTTGCTGAACTTTTGAATTTCACGGCACCAGTTGACGATGACGCTTGCCGGGCATATGACAATGAAATGCGTTGCCCCGGTATTCCTTAACGAAACCATGGTGGCGATTGCCTGAATCGTCTTGCCCAAGCCCATTTCGTCGCCGAGAAGGGCTTTCTTTTGATGCAGTATGTATTTCACGCCCCATTCCTGGTATCGACGCAAATCGCACAGCAATCCGTCGGGAAAGAAGCACTCTTCCTGAACTTCTCTGGCAAGGTTTTCCGGAAGCCCATACACGGTATCGCCATTGCCCAGCAGTCCCGGAACGATTTCTTCAAGAGTATTGGCATATGAGATGGGATGTTTCTTGAAGGAATCCCACGCATCGTCTTCCGCAAGGGCTTCGATAGCGACGGACCCAGACTGCAGCCTTTCCGCGGTTTGCCCGTACTCACCGTGCAGCGTCTCCTCAAGGAGTTTGTATGACTCAATGGCGTTTTGCTTTGTCTGTCGAGACGCGAACAGCCAACGGAATGTTCCGGTTGAAACCTTGATGTCTTCCAGAGCGTTTTGGATGGTGTTTGAATATTGCTGGGATAGCCGGTTGCTTTCCTCTGCCAGCGGTTTCGCCTGCTGGTATTGGGATACTGCGGTTATCAGACGGGTCATGTCCTCAGTCCTATTATCCGCGCTGAGCCGCAACTTCGTTGTCGTAGAAGCTTTGTCAGCTGCTTCGCTGACGATCCGTTTGATGATTCGCGCACCGTCTTCGCTGATACCTCGTATGGCCGCCAATTGATATATAGACGAGGTCAGCATGTCGGCGTACGTTACGTATCCACTATCGCGTAGCGCTTTCACACGGATGCCGTGTTTGTCCCGATTGACTTCTTCTACCGGGATTTTCTCCATGAGTTTCAGAACTTGCGTGGCAACGTAGCGGTTTGCCTCCTGCTGGATGGATTCCCGATAAATGGCGTCGGATTTTGCGATTTCGTTTAACGCTTCCTGGATTTTCTGGCATTGCTGGGATATGTTTTTTGCGTCAGAAGATGAAAAAGAGCGTTTCGTAGCGTGACTCTTCTTTTCAGCGGACACTCGGACATGTTTTCCAGCCATCCTGCATTCCTTCCGCGTTTTCTGTTTTTGTTCCCTGTTAAGGAATTGTGATTTTTAATTTTCGCATGTTTTTATGTTTTTTGTCATTCTACTCTGACGTACGCGAAAGAGGGGGTATGCTGCAAGTGAGGGTTGTTCAAGGAAGAAGGGTCGCAGTGATGCGTTTTGCCACCGTTGCTTTTGCTCAGTCGGATTTGACTATTTGGTATGTCGCGATTGTTCTGCCGATTCTGATTCTTGCGACAATCGTAACGATTTGGGGCAATCAAATTACTGGCAAGGCTGGTGAGCATTGGGCTAGTGAGGAACTGAGGAAACTGCCACAATCAGAGTACCGTTTGCTGAACGATTTGGTGCTCAAGGATTCGACGGGACTGCATCAGATTGATCATGTGGTTGTTTCGGTGTATGGCATTTACGTAGTGGAGACGAAGAATTATACCGGCACGATTTACGGCGATTCCAAATATTCTGAATGGTTCATGTACCTTGGCAAGAACAAAAAATCCATTCGCCTTTGCGGCAGAATTACGGGCACATTCAATGTTTGAAGGAATTATTGGGATTGGAAGATTCGGTTTTCATTTCGATTGTATGCTTTGCGAATCGTACCAAGTTCAAAGTGAAACTCATTCCGATCGTGAGTTCGTGGTGCATACGAATGATCTGAGATCTACGGTGCTTGACCATCCGCAATGCATGGGGCCTGACGTGAACGCAGTGGCGGACAGGTTGGAAAGCCTGAATATTACGGATAAGGCAGTTCGGCGCGAACATATCCGTGATTTGCAGAACACGATTTCGGGAAACTCTGAGAGAGCTGGTTGAGCGCTGAATGTACATAATTTCGGCTGGCTGGATGCGATGGTCAAACGATAATGCCGGTAGACTACGTAACGTAGGAAACGAACAAGGACGATAGTAAATGATTACCGGAGCGACGAAGAACAAGGTTGACGATATCTGGCAGCGCATGTGGAGGGTGGTGTCACCAACCCCATCGAGGTCATCATGCAGCTGACGTATCTCATGTTCATGAAATCCTTGGATGACAAGGAGCTCGAAGCCGAGAACATGGAAATGGCTGGGGATGACTGCTAAGCATGTGTTCCCGCAAACGGAGGAAGGACAGGCAATCCGTTGGAGCCGGTTCAAGGATCTTCCTGCGGAGCAGATGTTTGACGTGGTCAGCCAGAAGGCGTTCCCGTTCATCAAAACCATGCATTCGGATAACGCCTTTGCGGAAAGCATGGAGGACGCTGCCTTCGGTTTCAACAAGCCCAAGACGCTTGAAAAGGCCGTTTCCGGCATCGACGAGCTGCTGTCGAACTACGTGCAGGACGCTGACGATCTTGGCGATCTGTACGAATACATGCTAAGCAAGCTCAATACCGCGGGCACGAACGGTCAGTTCCGCACACCACAGCACATTAGGAACATGATGGTGGCGCTTGCCGGTCCGAAACCCGGCCAGCTTATCTGTGATCCGGCGTGCGGCACGGCGGGATTTCTCATTTCCGCAGCGGAATCCATCAGAAAGAACCATGGCCAGGAGATGACCGAGGAACAGTGGAAGAACGTTCTCCGGCGAGCAGTTCACTGGTTTCGACACGGATCAGACCATGGTGCGCATTTCCGCGATGAACCTGCTGCTGCATTCCATCGATCATCCTGACATCCGCAACAGGACAGCTTGTCCCCGTCTGAACGCCATCCGCGACAAGTTTGATTTGATTCTTGCCAATCCGCCGTTCACTGGCAGCGTGGATGTTGAGGACATCGATGATTCGCTGAAGGCGGTTGTGGAAACTAAGCAGACGGAGCTGTTGTTCGTCGCATTGTTCCTGCGCATGCTCAAGCTTGGTGGCCGTTGCGTGTGCATCGTGCCGAACGGCGTGCTGTTTCGCTCCAACTCGAAGGCCTACCGGCAGTTGCGCGCCGAACTGGTGGACAACCAGAGGCTCGAAGCGATTATCTACATGCCGTCAGGAGTGTTCAAGCCGTATTCAGGCGTAAGTACCGCTATTCTCGTGTTTACGAAGACGGACGCAGGCGGCACGGACAAGGTTTGGCTCTACAACATGGAGGGCGACGGATACACGCTCGACGACAAGCGCGATTCGGACGAGAAGCACAACGACATTCCCGACATTCTCGAGCGATGGGGAAACCTCGACACGGAAGAACAGCGCGCCCGTACTGATAAGAGCTTTCTGGTGCCGAAGAGCGAAATTGTGGAAAACGATTACGATTTCAGCTTCAACAAGTACGCGGAAACAAAGTACGAACGTATTGAATATCCACCGACTGAGGAAATCCTCGCCGATCTTGATGATTTGAACAGGCAGATGACGGAAAGCCTCGCGGAACTGCACAAAATGCTCGGAGGTGCCCAGAATGACTGACAAACCCCAATTTGTTGAGGAAAGAGGCCAAAAAGTCAAGCTCAACAATCTGTGTTCGAGAGGAAAGTCGTCTCTTCGTCAGAAAGATGTTTCCAATGATGGACCTTATGCCGTTTATGGTGCATCGGGCCTTGTTGGAACCATGGCCAGCTTCCAAAACGCCGTGCCCTATGTTGCCGTGGTAAAGGATGGCGCTGGTGTCGGTAGAGCAAGCGCATGCGAAGCAAAAACCTCCGTCCTCGGAACCATGCAGGCGCTTATCCCCAGTGAAGGGATCGATCGTGATTACCTCCTTCATCTTGTAAGATCCTTGCATCTTGGAGATGGCTTCTCCGGGTCGACCATTCCCCACATCTACTTCAAGGATTACGGGAAGTTACCTGTTCGATTGCATAGTCCAGCTGAACAGAAGCGAATCGTTGACATATTTGCCTCTATTGAGCGGCAAATCAAAGTCTCAAAACAACAACTTGATCAGCTTGATTCTCTCGTCAAATCCCGGTTTATCGAAATGTTCGGAGACCCAGTCGAAGAGAACAGATGGGCGCGCATCACATTAGCTTCTCTTTGCACTAAACTCGGCTCTGGCGCTACGCCTCGTGGCGGTAAAGCTGCTTATAAAACATCAGGTATTCCATTGATTAGAAGCATGAATGTTCATAATGGCTATTTTGAATCAAAAGATTTAGCTTATATCGATGAAATTCAAGCAAAAAAGCTGGATAATGTTACCTTGCATAAGGGAGACGTTCTTTTGAATATCACTGGTGCATCAGTTGCCCGTTCCTGTCTTCTTCCTGATTATTTGGCAGGAGCCGTGTCAATCAACATGTTTCTATTGTGCGTTGTGATCCAAATAGAATGTTGCCGCGTGTCTTAAATTCTATTTTTACAAGTGATTCATATCAGCGTTTCCTTCTTGAACATTCAAGAATGGCTGGTGCAACTAGAGAAGCAATTACAAAAGACGCTTAGAGACGATGACAGTTCCCCTTCCTCCGTTAAGCCTTCAATACAAATTTGCTGCTTTCGTCGCGCAGGTCGATAAATCGCGATTTGGCGGAATGCTCCACCTTCTCAACAGCCTCTCTGGAATTATGCATGCAAGCTTCTTTTCTGTGGCTGACACAGACTAGAAACGATTGGAAAACACTGGAATAACACCCTATGCAAGCCGTGGAAGCGATATGATGAACTCATATGGTGTTTTCCGCGGTGTGATGGGGCTGGAGGGGCATATCATGAGCAATTTCTCGTTCCTGCTGGGTCAGGATGATTACGAGCAGTTCGCCATTCCATGCGTCGAAGCTGAAAAAGCGTTCTCCATTTCTCCGACCATGTGCGCCATGGCCACGCGCAAAGCGTTCGAACTGGCGGTGAAATGGGTGTACGCGGCGGACCGTTCCATCCAAATGCCGTATCGTGACAATCTCCAATCGCTAATCCACGAACCCACTTTCGAACGCGCGATCGGCAACCAGAAAATGTTGGATTCGTTCCAATACATCGTCAAAGCCGGAAACATCACCGTCCATGGCAAGACGCGCATCAGTCCCAAGGACGCGATGTTCGATCTGAAACTCCTGTTCGTGTTCATCCAATGGATCGACTACTCGTACGGCAAATGGTACGAAAAGCGCGTCTTCGATCCGAAACAAGTGCCGTGCGTCCAACAAGCGCTCTCCCGTAAGGAAGTCCAAGCCAAAGAAGACGCCGCGAAACAGGAACTCGCCAAGGAACTGAGCGCCAAAACCGAACGTATCCAGGAACTCGAACGTCAGCTTGAGGAATCCCGAGCCGCGCTGTCCGTGCAGAAGGCTCCGCGTCCACCCATGCCGGACAGCGAGATGGATATCAGCGAATACGAGACGCGGCAACGGTTCATCGACCTTGATTTGCGGCTCGCCGGATGGGATGTTGATTCCGAGGCTGAGGTCGTCAAAGAACGCAAGGTCACCGGTATGGAAGACCATGAGGGGCAGGTCGGCTATGTCGACTACTACCTCAAAGGCAGAGACGGCATGCCGCTGGCGATCATCGAGGCGAAACGAACCTCGTATGATCCGAAGAAGGACTGGAACAATCCAGACAGTACGCGAAATGTCTGGAACGCGAATTCGGATACCGTCCGCTGATTTTCCTGAGCAACGGATACGCCACGGAATTCGTGGATGACGAGAACGGTCCATCCCGTCCGGTCGGGGGAGTGTTCTCGCAGGATGACCTGCAACGCATTATGAACCGGCGCAGGGAAGCCATCGATCCGCGGACCGTTCCGGTGAACGAGAAAGTCGCCGGACGCTACTACCAAATCGAAGCGATCAAAGCGTTCTGCGATAACCTGTGGAAAGGCAAGCGTCGTGGACTGCTTGTCATGGCCACGGGAACAGGCAAAACCCGCGTATCCGCCGCACTTACCGACGTGCTCATGCGCGCGCGGCTTGTGAAAAAACGTGCTGTTCCTTGCCGATCGTGTCGAACTGGTCAAGCAGGCGAAAAGCGCTTACGGCGAATACTATCCCGACTGGTCGCTATGCAATCTGTGCGACAACAAGCACGCGTCGACGCCCGGGTGGTGTTCTCCACCTACCAGACGATGATCGGTGCAATCGACACCGAAACAGCATCCGACGGAAAGCCTGCGTTTTCTCCGGGACATTTCGACCTGATCATCGTGGACGAAGCACACCGGTCTATCTTCAAAAAATACAAGGATATTTTCGACCATTTCGACGCGTTGGTCGTAGGCTTGACCGCCACACCACGCGATGAAGTGGACCGCAACACCTATGACTTCTTCCAAGCGGAACATGGCGTGCCAACGTATCTGTACGAATACAAAACCGCCGTGGAACGAGACCACTATCTCGTACCGTTCTACAACATCGAAGCAAAAACCAAATTCACCGACGAAGGCATCACATACGATGACCTGTCCGAAGAGGACAAGGAACGTTACGAAGATGATTTCGGCGAAGACGATGGCGAGGGCGGAGTCGAAGTACCCGACCATATCGACGCGGACGCATTGAACAGATTCGTCATGACGCCGGCACGGTAGACGCCGTATTGCAAGACCTCATGGAACATGGCATCAAACCATGGGCGGAGAACAGATAGGCAAAACCATCATTTTCGCGCAGAGCCAAAAAACACGCGCGTTTCATCGTGGAACGATTCGGCGCACTATATCCCAAGCTTGCTCGTGGCGGCTTCATCAAGGTCGTGGTGCACAGCGAAGACTACTCGCACGCGATCATCCAGGATTTCAAACGCAAAACCATGCCCGTCATCACCGTTTCGGTGGACATGATGGACACGGCGTGGACGTGCCGGAAGTCGTGAATCTCGTGTTCTTCAAAAAAGTTCGTTCGCGTATCAAATTCTGGCAGATGATCGGTCGTGGCACACGCCTATGTGAAGGACTTGACTGCGTGGACGGCATCGACGGCGAATACGTGGACAAGAAGCGTTTCTACATTTTCGACTATTGCGGTAATTTCGAATTCTTCCGCGAGCAGAAGAACGATGCCGATGAGAAGCCGGTCGCGTCCCTCAGTGAGAGGATATTCTCACGCAAAACCGAACTGGTCCATGCATTACAGTCGAGCGAATTCACTTCCGACGAAAACCTCATGGCATGGCGTGACGAACTCGTCAACGACATTCACGGACAAGTCGCATCCTTGGACGAATCCAAGGTATCAGTGCGATTGCGGCGCGAATACGTGGAAAAAATACCGGAACATTAAACGTTCGAACATTTTAAGCGACATTGACGTGCACGATCTGACCGGTGAAGTCGCTTCTCTTACGCATTACGACGGCGAAGACGAGTATGCGTTACGTTTTCGACGCGCTGATGTACGGCCTTATGGTGGCTTCCGTCAGAGGACGGACCGCCGCGAGACATAAGACGAAAAATTCGTGCCATTGCCACGAGGCTCAAGGAACGCATGACCATTCCTCAAGTCAAAGAGCGGGAAACGGAAATCAAACTGGTCGCCGACAATCCGGATTACCTCGATGGGGCCTCCCTTGAGAAACTGGAGCGGATTCGTATGACACTGCGCGATCTGATTCGCTTCATTGCGGACTCCACTGCCAGGAAAATGGTCATCACGGACCTGAAGGACCCTGTCATCGACGATCGGAAGGACGGGAATTCGACACAGCCGAGCATTACGAAGACTACAAGCAGAAGCTCAACCGATACATCAACGAGCACAGCAACGATGAAGTCATCCGTAAACTCCACTACAACGAGCCACTTTCCGGCAAGGACTTCTCGAACCTTGAAAACATCATGATTCATGAGCTTGGTTCCAGAGAGGAATACCAGAAGGCGTTCGGAGACGTTCCTCTCGGACTGTCGGTGCGCCGTATCATTAAACTCGACCATCAGGCGACAATGAAGGCGTTTGGCGAATTCATCAACAACCATTCGCTCAGTCCCGCGCAGAACGCGCTGATGAACAGAATCATCGACTACGTCGAACAGAACGGATACGTCCAGCCGGAAGACCTTGCCCGACCGCCGTTCGACCGGCCGAAGCCCTTGTTCCTGGTGTTTGGTAAGGAACTGATGGACCTGAAGTATGCATCGAACGTTTGAACGCCAACGCCATGGCGCCCATCGCGTGATGGCATAGGGCAGACGTGTAACGAAAAGTTTTATCCTACGAAAAACGCGTGTTTCGTAATAGCTGGTAATCGTTGTAATGGACGTGATGCGGAACGTGCGTGAGCGAGTATGTGAGCGTACGTGTCAGGTGAGCCGTTCCAGCAGCCAGTCACGTAGGATGACGACGTGGTTGATGTGCGGATCGCGTGCCGCGTACAGCAGGGTGATGTTGGCGTCGTGTAGCAGATTGCGTACGTCGTCTGCGAATTGCGCCGCTTCGGGGCGTGAATTGAGCTGCTCTATGTAGCGTGCTTTGAATTCGTCGAACTTCGCCGGATGGGGCTGCGGACGTTTTCTTGGAGATGATCATGCAGCCATTCCCTGGCTTTGACGGTATTGTACCGGACTCATCCAACCGAGTGATTGCTTGATGCGCTCGTGGTTGTACCAGCGGATGTACTCGTCGATCAGGACGAGCACCTCGTCACGGGTACGCTCCTCCCAGTGCTCGGGATAGACGGACTCCGTCTTCATACGCCCGAAGAACCCCTCCGCGGCGGCGTTGTCCGGCGAACAGCCTTTGGCGCTCATCGACCGCGTCAGCCCGTAATGGTTCATGAGCTCCAGCCATCCGGGCCACCGGTAATGGCACCCGCGGTCGGAATGCACCAGGGGCCTCGCCCCCTCCGGCAGCGTCTCCGCGGCCTTGACGAGCATCCCGTTGGCGAGCTCCGCGTTGGGACTGAAACCGGCCGTGTACGCGACGATCCTGCCGTCGTGGCAGTCGATCATCGGCGAGAGGTACACCTTCCCGTCCCGGGCCTTGATCTCGGTGATGTCCGTGAGCCACTTCTCGTTCGGCGCTTCGGCGGTGAAATCCCGTTTGACGAGGTTGCCGGGCGCGGGAGTCGTTTCGCCCTCGTATGAGCTGTATCTGCGTCGTTTGGGCACATGCGCGACGAGTCCGTCCTCGGCCATGATCCTGCGGATCATCTTCTCCGAGACGCCGGTCCTGAGCATGGCTTGATTCTGCGGTACCCGTACCTGCCCTTGGACGCGGCGAACGCCTCGGCCACCTCCGTTCTGAATCCGGAGTATTTGTCAACCCCGAGTCTGGTGTGGTGATAGTGTAGCTGCTCGGCGCGATGCCGAGCAAGCATATCATCGAGTTGAGTGAATACGCCGGACAGCCTTTGTCATCTTCCTGATTTATGTCATCAGCCTGTCATTCGGACCCCGCAAATTGCGAATCGAAACCGACAATATACAAAATTGCTGAAGTGAAGAATGACAAATTCATGGAATACGTTGATGTGGAAGGATTAGTCCAACCTATCCTGACCATCAAGATAAATACCCGCGAAGCCGGCAGCGTGGAACGCATCATCGGCGAAGAAGGAACCATGATGGAGAAAGGAGATTCCATCCTTGTGCTCAGCAATCCCGATTTGCTGCGCTCTATCGAGGACCAACGCGATGAATGGGAGAAACAGCGAATCACTTATAAAGAGAAGGAAATTGAGATGGAGCAAAAAAGCCTCACGCTGAAACAACAGACTCTGCAGACGCAATATGAAATGAACCGCCTAACCAAAAGTTTCGCTTTGGACAAAGAAGAATACAAGATGGGTATTAAAAGCAAAGCCCAACTGGAAGTTTCGGAAGACGAATATAATTATAAACTGCAAAACAGTGCCCTTCAGATGGAAAGTCTCCGTCACGATTCGGCTGTGACGCTCATCCGAAAGGATTTGCTGAAGAATGACCTCGAACGCGAACAAAAGAAATTTACGCGTTCACTGGAACGGATGAATAATCTGGTGGTCACAGCACCGATTGCAGGACAACTCAGTTTCGTGAAAGTAACTCCGGGGCAACAGGTCGCATCGGGCGAAAGCATAGCCGAAATCAAAGTGCTCGACCAATATAAGATTCACACCTCGCTTAGCGAATATTACATCGACCGCATCACTACCGGTCTGCCAGCCACCATCAATTACCAAGGGAAACGTTATCCATTAA
>ENA-OQAR01000033-OQAR01000033.1-human-gut-metagenome-genome-assembly--contig:-NODE-33-length-28989-cov-4.019853_pt1 | contig 28989 bp, 38 predicted proteins | sample MGYA00242738_ERZ504533 | MGnify/ENA primary metagenome ERZ504533 (study PRJEB26092, sample SAMD00036276) | human gut metagenome | host: Homo sapiens | study: EMG produced TPA metagenomics assembly of... | reverse complement strand
ACTTAAACATGTAACAGCCAGTGTGGAACGCGTGACCGCATTGGTATTATTGGTGCAAACGGCACCGGCAAAACCACGCTCCTGCGTGTGCTGTGCGGCGAAAGCTGCCCGATGCCGGTGACGCTGCCTTTGCGGCGGGGGCAACCTGCGGCTACCTGGAACAGACGGGTCATCTTGACCCGGAGAAAGACGTTTACGAAACCATGCGCCTTGCGTTCCAGCCTGCGCTTGACGCCATGGCGGAGCTGGAGACCCTGCAAAAGCAGCTGGCAGCTGACCTCCACAACACGGCTATTACGGATAAGATCACAGCCTGCAACGCAGTGATCGATGCCATGGATGCCTATAATATGGATACCCAGATCAAAAAGGTGCTCAACGGCATGGGCTTCCCGGCAGATACCTGGAAGAAAAAGGCCGGGGTGCTTTCCGGCGGTGAGCAGACCCGCCTGCGCTTGGCCCGCTTGCTGTTGGAACGCCCGGACATTCTGATTCTGGACGAACCCACCAACCATTTGGATCTGGAAACGATGGACTGGCTGGAAACCTATCTGAAAGCCTACCGCGGCGCAGTGCTGGTGGTCAGCCATGACCGCTACTTCCTGGATTCTGTCTGTACCCGTATCTGGGAGCTGCGCGGCAAAACCATCACCACCTACCGCGGCAACTACTCCGCCTACCTGCCCCAGCGCGAAGCAGCGGACGAGCGCCTGCAAAAACAGCATGATGCCGATGTGGAAAAGGCGGCCAAGCTGCAGGATTATATTGACCGCAACCTGGTGCGCGCTTCCACCACCAAAATGGCCCAGAGCCGCCGCAAACAGCTGGAAAAGCTGGAAATCACCGAAGCACCCCAGGCGGAAGCCTACCAGCTGAATTTCCGCTTTGAGTATGATATTGAGCCGTATGATGAGTTGGTCATCATGAAAGGCTTAACTATCCGCATTGGGGAACGCACCCTGTTGGAAGCACTGGATTATGTTGTCCACCGTGGGGACAAGCTGATTATTGCGGGCCCCAACGGCACCGGTAAATCCACCATGCTGCAGGTATTGGACGGTAAGCGCCGCCCCTCCGGCGGTATGGTGCGGCTGGGCACTGGTGCCAAGCCCGGTATCTTTGTGCAGCAGCAGACCCGCCGCGCAGGCCGCGTGATCGATGCCATCTGGAACCAGTACCCCCGCTTTACCGAGCTGGAAGTGCGCAGCCACCTGGCCAGGTTCGGCTACCGCGGCGAGGAAGTGTTCAAGGACTGCGCCGCCCTTTCCGGCGGTGAGATGGCCCGCCTGCGCTTTGCGGAGCTGGCCCTGGAACGCCCGAACCTGATGTTTTTGGACGAACCCACCAACACCTGGATATCTTCATGCGCGAAACGCTGACTGATGCGCTGTCTGCCTACACGGGCACCCTGCTGCTGGTCACCCATGACCGCTACCTGATGCAGACCCTCGGCTGCCCGATCCTGTACCTGGAAGATGGCAAGGCGACTTTCTACCAGACTTCCAGAAGTTGCATGACCGCGATACTTCCAAACAGCCGGAACCCGCCAAGCAGGAGGATAAGCCCCAGAAGGCAGGCTATGGCAAGGAGCAGCGCCGCCGCGTGCGAGGTGCGCACCCGCCTGAAAGCGCTGGAAACCGAGATCGAAGAGCTTGCGCCCATATGTTGAAGCTGGAAAACGAGATCAGACCCGGAGGTTCTGCGCGACCACCTGCTTTTGCGGGACAAGTGCGATGAACTGGATGATTCCCGCTTCCACCAGCAGGAACTGTATGACGAGTGGGAAAAGCTGGCAGAGGAACAGGACCGCATGGATGCAGAAAGTGATTCCTGAAAAACGCGTTGAGCGCTGCATCTGGCACACCGGCCCGGAGGCCCTTTTTTGCGGCAGATTCGGCTGCAAAAAATGAGAAACATTTAAAAAACAGTAATGAAACTGTAACTTGCTTTCCTGATAAAAAGCGGTATACTATTTTTGATATTGGGCTTGTGCGGCTGGGCAGGTGCGCTGCATCATCCACCGCCAGCTATTTTGCATGTGTGCCGGTGCTTTGCCGGCTGGAGTAAAACACGCTGCGCTTTTTTGCTAACCATGCGCAGCAGTAAGAAACAGGCAGGGAATACACTTTGCAGACAACGATCATCATAGCAACACATAAACCGTACTGGATACCGGAAGACCCCATGTACCTGCCGGTACAGATGGGGCATGCCATCCACCCCGGCATTGGCTACATCGGGGACGATACCGGTGAAAATATTTCAGAGCGCAACGGCAATTTCTGCGAGCTGACGGGCCTGTACTGGGCGGCCAAAAACCTGGATTCCGATTATATCGGCATCGTGCATTACCGCCGTTACTTTGCCAGCCGCCTGCACCGTTTTGAGCGCAAAAAGCGTCGGGTCATCGGCCACGAGGAACTCAACGCTATTTTGGCCACCACCAATGTTGTGCTGCCTAAAGAGCGCCACTATTTTATTGAAACCAATTATACCCAGTATATCCACGCCCACCATGAACAGGACCTGCGGGTGACCCGCGCCATCATCGAGCGCAAATGCCCGGAGTATCTGCCGGCGTATGACACCTACATGTCCAAAACGCACGGCCATCACTTCAATATGTTCGTGATGAAAAAGGAACTGCTGCAGCACTACTGCACCTGGCTGTTCGATATTTTGTTTGAGCTGGAAAAAGAGCTGGATATCAGCAGCTATTCCACCAATGATAAGCGGGTGTTCGGCTTTGTGAGCGAGCGCCTGCTGGATGCCTGGCTGATCACCAACAACATCGCCTATGAAGAGCTTGACGTTGTATATATGGAAAGCCAGCATTGGCTGCGCAAGGGGATGGCCTTTTTTGAACCGCAAGTTCTTCCCCCACAAGGAGGCTCACAAATGAAACGCACGGCAGCGGTTATTGTAACGTATAACCGCAAGGCAATGCTGCAGCGCTGCCTGCGGGCTTTGTGTACCCAAACGGCCGGTGTGCCGGAACTGTGGGTGATCGATAATGCCAGCACGGACGCACGGCCGAACTGGTGGCGCAGCTGAACCTGCCAACCATGCACTATTATAATACCGGCAAAAACCTGGGTGGTGCGGGCGCTTTGCCTGCGGCATCCAGCAGGCAGCGTGTTCCGGGGCAGAGTATCTGTGGATTATGGATGATGACTGCCTGCCGGAACCGGATGCCCTGCAGCAGCTGCTGCTGGCGGATGCCGAACTGGACGGCAGTACGGCTGGCTTTCCTCCCGCGCACTGGCGCCGGACGGTAAAGATCAGCCCATGAACCTGCAGCGCAGCACGCCGTACAAAGATTTGGCAAGCTTTGCTGGGCCGCGGCAGCCCGCGGTTATGGCCAGCTTTGTTTCGCTGTTTTGCGCAGCAGCACAGTGCAGCGCTTTGGCCTGCCCATTGCAGAATTTTTTATCTGGTCGGACGATTGGGAGTATACCCGCCGTATCTCCCACAGCATGCCGTGCTATGTAATTCCCGCCAGCCGGGTGGTGCATGCAATGCAGAACGCCACGGTTGTCAACATTGCCACCGATACCCCGGACCGCTGGCCCCGCTACCGCTACTTTTACCGCAATGATGTGGTGCTTTACCGGCGGGAGGGGCTGCGTGGCTGGCTGTGGCTGATTGCCAAAGATGTTTGGCACAGCGTTCAGGTGCTGCGCCACGGCCCGCAAAAATGTAAGCGGCTGGGCATTATCTGGCGCGGTTTTTTTGCTGGAGTCAACTTTCACCCAACCGTACAAGGCTTACCCACACAGGAGCAATGAACAATACACCACACACAAACTGCCTGACCCTGCGCCTGCTGCATGCGGCAAAGGGGTACAAAGCGGTTGCTTTTGATATTTTCGATACCTTGCTCAAGCGGGATTGCGCCCGCCCGGCGGATCTGTTCGCCTGATGGAAGTTACCCATCAGGCGGCTCTCGGCTTTGCCGAGGCGCGCGTTGCCGCAGAGGCAGAAACCCGCCAGACCCTTGGCCGTGAGGTGACGCTGGCCGAAATTTATGCACATCCTGCCTTGCGGGGTACTGACCCCGCTGCAGAGTGCGCAGCGGAACTGGCTATGATTGCCCCCAACCGACCGGTAGCCCAAGCCGCTGCGGCCTGCCATGCCCGCGGGCAAAAGGTATATGCGGTTTCGGATATGTATCTGCCTAAAGAGCAGATCGAAGCCATGCTGCAAAAATGCGGGCTGGATTTTCTGGATGGAGTGTTCGTTTCCTGCGAGTACAGGGTGCAAAAGCGCAGCGGTAAGCTGTTCAAGCTTTTTTTGCAGCAAACTGCCTTGCGCCCGGCGGAAGTCTTGCTTGTGGGGGATAGCCCCCGCGCGGATTTTGTCGGGGCAGCGCTGGCGGGTATCCGCTGCTTTTTGCTGCCGCAGCCAACCCCGCTACCATACACCAAAACCCCGGCGGATGCCGTAGGCGGTGTCGCAATTGCTACCTTGCAAAACTGCTGCCAGAATCTAAATCCCAGTGCTGCGCTGGGGGCAGAGCTGCTTGGCCCGCTGGCGGTTGGCTTTGCCACCTGGCTGCATGGGCAGCGCGCGGCTATACCGGGGGCAAAGCTTGTATTCCTGGCGCGGGATATGTACCTGGTGCGCCAGGTGTACCAGCTGCTGTACCCAGAAGAAGAAACCTTTTACCTGAAAGCATCCCGCCAAAGCCTTTTGCCAGCCCTGCTGCAATGCCCAATGAATGAGCAGGCGTTGGCACTTTTGGCGGATACCCTGCCGCGCCAGCAGCTGACCCAGCGGCAGATCGCAGCCTATCTTGGCTTTGCTGCCCCGAAGGGGCACGCCACCGAAACCTATGACCTGCGCACCCGCCCCTTGCCGTGCCGCACCAAGAGATGCTGCTGGCCCTTGCGGCCCGCAGCAAGCTGCCGGAAGGGGAACCGCTGCGCAGGCGGGCAGAGCAGGCAAGAGCGTATCTGGAACAGGCAGGCCTGACGAATGGCCCGGTGCTGCTGGTGGATATCGGCAGCGGCGGAACCACCCAGCGTGTGCTGGAAGAACTGTTGCACACCCAGCTGTACGGCTGTTACCTTGCCTGCGATGCGCGCCTGCACCAGAACCTGCCGCCGGAGCGCGCCAAAACATTTTTGTTTGACGGCTGCCCGGCCCCCCTGTGGTACTGGGTGGGCCAGCCCATGCTGGAAGTTCTGCTCTCCGAGCCATGCGGCTCCACGGTGGGATACCACGCACAGGCCGGGCAGATGGTGCCGGAAATCGGGCAGGCGGGTGCAGATAACAGGGCAATCACCGCGCCGCTCTGGCAGGGCATGAGGGCTTTTGTTCAGCGCTGGCAGGCTGGCCCGCTGCGGGAAGTGCAAATTCCGCCGCAAACCTGCATCGCAGCGTTTTTTTGCAGATGGTGCAGGCCCCCCGCATGCAGGAGGTGCGCACCCTGGGTGAGATCACCGTGGAGGACGGCGGCAGCTGGAAGCTGGCTGCCCCAGCCAGCTGGGGCGCCTATCTGCACGCCCCGGCACAGCTGAAACGGGACCTTGCCCAGGCGCGCTGGAAACCTGCGTTTTTGCAGCGCCTGTTTGGCGTGCCGCTGCCATACGGCAAGGTGTACGCTGCACTGAAACATAAAAAGTAAACATTAAAATGGATATAGAATATAAACCAAAAGGCAGGTGAACCGTATGGAGCAGGCCCCATTGATCAGTATTATCATGCCTGTCTATAATGCCGGGGTGCTGCTGCATACCGCGGTGGAAAGCGTGCTGTGCCAGAGCTTTGCGGATTTTGAGCTGCTGCTGGTGGACGATGGCTCCACCGATGGCAGTGCTGCGCTGGCCCATGAACTGGCCAAAAAAGATGGCCGCATCCGGGTGCTGGAACAGCCCAATGCGGGCATCTGCGCTGCGCGCAACCTTGGCTTGCAGCATTGCCGCGGCCAGTGGTTCACCTTTTGTGATGATGATGATACCATGCTGCCCCATGCATTGGAAACCCTGCTGGTCCTTGCCAAATCAACCGGGGCGGATGTGGTGCGCGGTGGCTACCGCCTGCTGCGGGCCAATGCTGCAGGAACGGCTGTGGAGCTGCCCCACCCGCCGGGGCAGGCAATAATCATTCACAAGCCGGCGGGGCAGGGCTACCTGCAATTTTTGCAGCAAAGCGGGCCGCAGTTTGTCTGGAACGCTATGTACTGTACAAATCGGCTGGGCCATCTGCGCTTTGATGAAACCTGCCGCAAAGGGCTGGAAGATTTTGCCTTCAACGCGGCAGTGTTCCAGCAGGCAGATTCAGCCGCATATACGCCGCAGATCGTATATGAACACCTGGAGCGGCAGGGCAGTACCTCCGCCTGTGGGAACCCGGCAGCAGTGCAGGTACGGCTGCAATACCTGCCCCGGTGGGTGCAGGCGGAATATACCGCAGCCCGCGCCTGGTGCCCCCCGCAGCAGCTGCCAAAGGTGTGGAGCGCCCGCCAGGCAGAGTTTGTCACCTTTGTCATGCATCAGCTGCGGGATGGCCGCTTGCCGCCCAAAGCCAAAGCGGCTGCCTGGCGCAGCCTGCAGCAGGCGCTGGCAGCCTGCCCCCACAGCAGGCTTGACTTTTGGTATGCACTGCGGCACAATAAAAAACAGGGTGCCGCACTGTTTTTGTTCCGTACCCACCTGCAGGGGCTGTATGCCTGCCTGCCAAACCGGGAGGAGAAACTGCTACAATGAAAACCATCCTTGTTACCGGCGCAGCCGGTTATATCGGCCGCCATGTTGTAAAAAAAGCACTGGATATGGGCTACCGCGTCATTGCATCGGACTTTGCCTTTAAGGGCGTGGACGAGCGCGCAGAATTCTGCGATGTGCCTATTTTCAGCAGGGACAAAAAATATTTATGCGGCGTTGGGCAAGCCTGATGTCTGCATCCATATGGCCTGGCGGGATGGGTTCCGCCACAATGCGTCCAGCCACATGAAGGATCTTTCCTCCCATGTTACCTTCCTGAACAATATGGCAGCGGGCGGCCTTTCGGATTTGACCGTGATGGGCACCATGCACGAAGTCGGCTATTGGGAGGGCGCTATTGAGGATGATACCCCCTGCAACCCCCTGAGCCAATACGGCATTGCCAAAAATGCTCTGCGCCAGAGCATGATGCTCTCCTTGCAGGGCAGCAGCTGCAACCTGCACTGGCTGCGCGCCTATTATATTACGGGCGACGAAGCCCACGGAAGTTCCATCTTTGCCAAAATTGCACAGGCAGAGCTGGACGGCAAAACAACGTTCCCGTTTACCAGCGGGCAGAATAAGTACGATTTATTGATCTGGATGAACTGGCAACCATGATTGTGGCGGCCAGCGTGCAGAACAAGGTCAACGGCATCATCAACGTCTGCACCGGCCAGCCGCGGACCCTGGCTGACCGTGTGGAGCAGTTCCTGCGGGATAAAAACTATAAGATCAAACTGGATTACGGCGTTTTCCCGGACCGCCCGTATGACAGCCCCGGCGTTTGGGGCGACCCCACCAAGATTAACGCAATATTAAAAGATGCAGGTTTGGCATAACGATAACCGGAAAGGGTGACAGAATGAAAACGACTGGGTTATTTTTCTCTTTTACGAAAAAAACGGTGATGTGGATGATTTTATCACCTATTACCTGCGCGATCTTGCCCGTAACCTGACCGAGCTGATCGTTGTGTGCAACGGCAAGCTGAGCAAGCAGGGCCGCGCGGCATTTGAAGAATTTACCGATCAAATTATTGTGCGCGAAAACAAGGGCCTGGATGTGTGGGCCTATAAAACCGCGCTGGATCATTACGGCTGGCAGCGTTTGAGCGAATTTGACGAAGTGGTCATGACGAACTCTACCCTGATGGGGCCTGTGCGCCCCTTGAAAGAAATGTTTGACGCCATGGCCGAGCGCACCAACCTTGATTTTTGGGGCCTGACGATCCACCATGGGGCGGAGGGCAACCCCTTTAAGGGCAAACATCTTTATAATTACCTGCCGGTGCACATTCAGTCCCACTTTATTGTCTACCGCAAAAAGTTCATCCAGAGCAAAGAGCTGCAAAATTACTGGGATACCATGCCCATGATCGAAAGCTATACCGACTCTGTGCAGCGGTACGAATCGGTGTTTACCAAACAGTTTGCCGATAAGGGCTACCAGTGGGATGTCTATGTCAACACGGACGATCTGAAAGAATTTACGGATTATCCGCTGCTTGTCTGCCCCACGCGGTTGCTGCGGGATAAAAAAGTGCCCACTGTTCAAGCGCCGCAGCTTTATGCATGATTTTGAGGCATACCTGAACGATACCGCCGGGGAGCCGGTGCGGGAACTGTACGCCTACCTGCGCGACCATACGGATTACCCGCTGGAGCTGATCTGGAAAAACATGATCCGCACCATGCACCCTTATGATTTTACCCGCAACCTGGGTCTGACCCGCCTGATTCCGGAAAGGTACAGGATGAGGCCTGCGCCGCTGCCGTGCGCAAAAACCGCCGCATTGCGCTGTGCATGCACCTGTATTTTATGGATATGCTGCCCCAAAGCTGCGCCTTTGCCGCCAACATGCCGCCGGAGACTGACGTTTTTTATTTCCACCAACACGCCGGAGAAAAAGCAGCAGATCGAAGAAGCGTTCCGCACCCTGCCGTTGCATGCCGTTACCGTAAAGGTGGTCGAAAACCGCGGCCGCGATGTGGCAGCGTTCCTGTGTGACCTTGCCCCGCAGATCCGGGAGTATGATTACGCCTGCTTTATGCACGATAAAAAGGCCATCCAGACCAAACCCGGAAGCGTTGGCGCCAGCTTTGGCTATGTCTGTAACGAGAATATCTGCAAAAACGCAGACTATGTGCTGAATGTGCTGACAGAATTTGAAAAAGACCCTTATCTGGGCCTGCTCTGCCCGCCGTTCCCCACGCATGGCGTGTATTTCATGAACATGTGCTCCAACGGCTGGGGCCCCAACTTTGATAATACCAAGGCCCTGATGAAAAAGCTGGGCATTGACCGCCCTATTTCCGGCGAAAAAATGCCCATTGCCCCCTTTGGCAGCGTATTCTGGTTCCGCGTAAAAGCATTGGCCCCACTGTTTGACCACGGCTGGAAGCACGAGGATTTCCCGCCGGAGCCGCTGCCGCAGGATGGTACCATCAGCCATGCCATTGAGCGTATCTATCCCTTTGTGGCGCAGGGGGCAGGGTATTACCCCGCCCAGGCCATGAGCGCTGATTATGCCGTTGCCCGCTGCGATTCCATGCAGGCATACGCGGGTGGTCTGATCCGCCCGCTTGCCCGCGTGTTTGACTGCACCACCTTTGGCAGTGCCGCTGCCAGCGCCGGTGCTTTTGCCGCGCGCAGGCACTGGTTCGGTTTTGGAAACTATGGCCCGTATGAGAATTCCAAGCGCCGCCGCGCCCGCAACTGGCTGCGTAAGCGGATGCCGAAATCCGCTTACGAAAACATGATGCGCGTTAAGCGCACGGTGTTGGGCCCCCATGACGTGAACTATGAGGATTAAGCCAACCGCTATGAAAAAACGGCTGATTATCTATTTCAATTATCACCCCAACGGGCAGGCTGATGCAGCCTGCCGCTTTGCTGTACAGCAAATGGCCGCAGTGGGGCAGGTGTTCTTTGTCAATAACGGCCCCTTGCAGCCGGAATCCCGCCAGTGGGCGCAAGGCTGCTGCCACACTGTGCTGGAGCGTGAAAACACAGGCTTTGATGTGGGGGCCTACCGGGACGCTGTTTTGCAGATCGGCCTGGATATGCTGCTGCAATACGATGAAGTGGTGCTGATGAACTATACCCTTGCCGGGCCGGTTGGGGATGTAACTGCCATGTTTGCCGTGATGGATGGGCGCCCGGAGCTGGATTTCTGGGGCCTGACCCGCCACTATGCTATGCGCAGCCACCGCTTTGGCGGGGCAAAAGCCATGGTGCCGGAGCATATTCAATCCCACTTTGTTGTGGTGCGTTCCCGCATGATGGCAGACTTTTTTGCTTACTGGCAGGCGGCCGCCCTGCCTGCCAGCTATGAAGATTCCGTCCGCCTGCACGAAACGCAGTTTACCGCCCACTTTGCTGCCCTTGGTTACCGGTGGGATACCTTTGTGGATACAGAAGACCTGGCAAGCCTTTTCGTCAACCCCATTATGGCCTGCCCCAAGCTGCTGGCGGACCGCGGGTGCCCGTTTTCAAGCGCCGCAGCTTTTTTACCCCCTATGCGGATGAATTGCGCCGCACAGACGGCCAGGCCGCCGCAGAACTGTATGACTATCTGAAATCCGAGACTGATTACCCGGTGGATGACCTGCTGCGCGCATTGTTGCCGGTGCAGCCGCTGGCTGCCATGGCGCAAAACCTGCACTGGCATTATATCCTGCCGCAAACGGCGGGGGAGTGTGTGCCCGTTTTGCTGGATGCCAACACTTTGGCAAAAGGCTGCGCCCTGCAGCCGGATGCCGTCTACTGCCTGCCGCTGCCGCGTGCTGCCGGGGTGGAGGGCTATTATTATGCCCGGTCTATGCCAACCAGCCTGCAGCTGGCCCAGGCGGCAGAACTGTTTGATGCCCACCCGCTGGTAGGTGTGCTTGGCCCGGCTCTGCCGCTGTATGCGGCTGCGCCGCCGAAAAAGCCCGGCGCTGGCAGCAGCAGAAACCTGCCGCACAGGCAAAACTGTCTGTGCTGGATTGCCCGCTCCCTCTGGATGAAACCCCGCCGCCGCTGCCCAATGGCGGCTGTCTGTTGGTGCGGGGGGCGGCATTCCCGCAGGGGCTGCCGCCGCTGCAAACGGAGTCGGATTTCTGGCTGGTGCCGCTGCTGGCCCAGTATAACGGCTATGTCAGCGCTACATTTGAAACCGCCGCCCAGTGTGCGGCCCGCGCCGATGTGCTGGATGCCGCCCTTGCTGCCCAGCGCGGCGTTGGCCCAGTATTCCGCCTGATGGGCCGCACCGTCAAAAATGCCCTGCGCAAACGAAAGGAGAGTGCCCGGTGAAAAAACAGCGACTGTTTTATCTGGATCTCATCCGCGCTGTGGCGCTGGTGTGCATTCTGGTCATTCATTTCAATGCTGCCGTTACCGGGTATTTTACACTGCCGTCCAAACTGTTCGGCAGTGTGCTGCCCTTTAACATCTATTTGGGGGACTTTGGCTCCTCGCTGTTCTTTATGGTTTCCGGCGCAGCGCTGCAGTATACCAGCCCCGGCCAGGGAAGAGAGCCGCTCAATCTGGCGCGCTTTTACCAAAAGCGCGCCAAGGCGGTTTACCCCATGTTCTGGCTGGCGTGGTGTATATTTTTTCCCATCCGTTTTGTCACAAAGCCGGGGGTATTATGCCGCAGCCAAAACGCCCAGCCTGCTGCTGACGGTCCTGGGGCTGGATAATTTTGCTCAGGCCGCGGGCTTGGTCACGATGGATTTTGCCTGCGTGGGAGAGTGGTTCCTGGGCAGCATCCTGTTTTTGTACCTGTTATTCCCGCTGCTGCGCTGGGGGCTGCGCAAACAGCCGCTGCTGACCTGGGCCGTAGTGCTGGCGGCCAGCCTGCCGGTGCATTACATGGGGTGGGATGCCCGCCTGGTAGCAATCCATATCCCGGAATTCCTGCTCGGCATGGCGTATGTACACTGGAAGCGCCCGGCGCGCCTTGGCGTGCTGGCCGGGTGTGCGGTGCTGCTGTTTACCCCCGCTGCGGCGGATGGCAAGGTGGCCTGTGCGCTGTTCAGTGCCGCGGCGTTCATTCTGCTGGCCGCACTGGGGGGCTGCATCCACTGGGTGCCGCTGCAAAATGCGTGTGCGCTCCTCAGCAAGTATTCTTATGCGGTCTTTCTGACCCACCATGTCATCATTCTGCGCCTGGTGGATAACTTTGACCTGGCCGCCATGACCCGGCGGGATACCGCGCTCTTGTTTGGCGTTTACCTTTTGGCCGTTGCCGCGGCGTCGGCAGCGCTCTTCCGGCTGGATGCCTGGGTGCGCAGCAGTGCGGTAAAGCTGGCTGCTAAACCGGAATAACGTGCCCCATAATTTGCATTAAGATGAAAATGCCTGCTTTGCTGCGGGCATTTTTTTCTGTGGTGAATTATGATTGAAATATCGCAGCGCCGCGGACACCTGTGCGGCAGAACCGGCAGGGAAAGCCCTGCTGTTTCACCCCCGGAACAAGGAAAGAATCAAAATTATTTCGGCTATGACTGTACAAAAAAAATCCTGTACGTTATAATACTAACAAAACCATTTGATCGCAAACCTAAAACGATATACCATAACTAAAATTGGAAAGGGGCGCATTTTCCGTGGAGCAGTTTTTCGTCAGCCTTGACAAGCTTGCGCGCGAATCCCATCTGACCGTTGCCTACACCCCCAAGGATCTTGACCAGTTCAAGGTCTATACCGCCGAGGTTTACCGCCCCGGCATCATGCTGGCCGGTTACTATCAGTACTTTGACCGCACCCGGATCCAGATCATCGGCCTGACTGAGCTTTCCTACCTGAATGAGCTGGACCCGGAAATCCGCCGTACCCATCTCGAAAAGCTTTTCTCTTTCCAGCCGCCGGCAGTCATCCTGACCCGCGGGTTTGAGCCGTTGCCGGAAATGATGGAGTTTGCCCAAAAGTACGGCGTGCCACTGCTGCAGTCGGCCGAAATGACCTCCCCGCTGATGAGCTCCCTGATCCAGGCGCTGAGCACCGAGCTTGCCCCCCGCATCACCCGCCACGGCGTGTTGGTGGAAGTATACGGCGAAGGTATCCTGATCCTTGGCGACAGCGGCGTTGGCAAAAGCGAGACGGCCATTGAGCTGGTCAAGCGCGGCCACCGCCTGATTGCGGACGATGCTGTGGAGCTGCGCAAGGTTTCCAGCAGCAAGATCATGGGCATGGCACCGGAGAACATCCGCCATTTTATTGAGCTGCGCGGCATCGGCATCATCAACGTGGCGCGCCTGTTTGGTATCGGCGCGGTCAAAAAACAGCGTTGAGGTGGAAATGGTCATTGAGCTGGAGGCCTGGGACCGCACCAAGAATTATGACCGCACCGGCCTGGAAAGCAACACCTATGATATCCTTGGCGTTAAGGTGCCCAGTATGCTGATCCCCGTTATGCCCGGCCGTAACCTGGCCGTTATCCTGGAAACTGCAGCCATCAACAACCGCCAGAAAGAGATGGGCTATAACGCGGCGCAGGAACTGCTCAACCGCCTTGGCTTGCAGAACGATGTGAGCGGGTTCTGAGCCTGGCTATAAATTATCATTTTATCACTAGAAACGGAAGTACTATCTGTATGCAGATCATTGCGGATCTTCACACCCATACTTTAAGCGCTACCCATGCATTTAATACCTTAGATGAAATGGCTGCCAAAGCCGCCGCCCTCGGCTATGCGGCGCTGGCCATTACCGACCACGGCCCGGCTATGCCGGATGCCCCGCACATGTGGCATTTTGCCAACCAGACGGCTTTGCCGCTGGTACTGCACGGCGTTGCGATGATGTACGGTGCGGAGGCCAATGTGATGGACACAAACGGCGGGCTGGATTTTGCCCAAAGCCGTTTGCGGGCGTTGGATTGGGTTGTGGCATCCATCCACAGCCCCTGCATCCCCGGTCTGCTGACCGAAAAAGAAGCCACCCGCCTGTGGCTGGCTGTGGCCGAAAACCCTTATGTGGATTGCATCGGCCATTCCGAGCAGCAGAATTACCGCTATGACTATGACCTTGTAACCAAAGCGTTCGCCAAAAACCATAAGGTTGTGGAGCTCAACGGCAATTCCGTCAATGTGCGGCGGGATGGTATCCCCAACATGAGCTGCTGCTGGCCGCCTGCCTGAAAAACGGCTGCCATATTGCGCTGGATACCGATGCCCACAGCACCACCCAGCTGCAAGGCAACATGCCCCCGCTGCTGGCGATGCTGGAAGAAATGCAGTTTCCGCAGGAACTTGTGGTAAACGCCACGCGGCAGAACCTTGTAAATGAGCTAAAAACTGCACGGCCGCATCTGTGCAGAATATATAGGAGGAGAAATCTTATGAAATACACCATTGGTATCGATCTTGGCGGCACTACCATGACGGCAGGCCTTGTTGACGAAGCTTACAACATTGTGGGCAAAATTACCCGCCCGACCCGCCTGCCGCGTCCGGCGCAGGACCTGGAGCAGGCACTGGCAGATTTGTGCCGTGCTGTTGCCAAAGACTGCAAGATTGATTTTGCAGATGTCAGCTATGTGGGCATCGGTACCCCGGGCAGTGTGAATTTTACCACCGGCTTTGTGGGCTATAACACCAACTTCGGCTACTATGACTGGAACCTGGGGCCTGACCTGGAAGCTCTGCTCGGCTGCAAGGTCTATGTGGAAAACGATGCCAACGCAGCAGCATTTGGTGAATACATCGCAGGCGGCGCAAAGGGCTTCAAGGATGCCGTTGTTATCACGCTGGGTACCGGCATTGGCAGTGGCATTATCCTGGGCGGCAAGATTCTGCGCGGATTCAACTTTGCTGCTGGCGAGATGGGCCATACCGTGATTGTAAAGGGTGGACGCAAGTGCAACTGTGGCCGTTATGGCTGCTGGGAACGCTATGCTTCCTCCCGCGCTCTGTCGGAGGATGCCCGCGAAGCGATGACCCGGCACCCCGAGAGCATGATGTGGAAACTGGCGGGGGATATTGACCATGTGAACGCCAAGATTCCCTTTGACGCGATGGAAGCCGGCGATGCAACCGCCAAGGCTGTTGTGGATAATTGGATCGAATATGTTGCCTGCGGCATTTCCAACGTGGTGAATACCTTTGAGCCGGAAGCCATCTGCATTGGCGGCGGTGTTTCCAATCAGGGAGAAACCCTGCTGGCACCCATCCGCAAGTATGTGGAGGAAGAAACCAAGAACATTACCACCGGCAAAATGCCCGCTATTCGTGCCTGTGTGCTGACCAACGATGCCGGCGTGATCGGCGCGGCAGCCCTGGCAAATTCTATCTGAGCCGTTTGTGAGGTTTGCTTATGAACGAGCAATTTCTTGCAGCTTTGCAGGCAGAAAACCTGCCTGTCAGCCTTGATGAATCCCTGGGGCGGCATACAACGTTCCGCATTGGCGGCAATGCAGACTTTTTTTTGTGTGCCCGCCACGGTAACGCAGCTGACCCGTATTCTGGAACTGTGCCGCCAATATCAAGTCCGCACCTATCTGCTGGGCAACGGTTCCAACACGCTGTTTTCGGATGCAGGGTTCGGCGGGGCGGTTATCTGCCTGACGGGGTTAAACTCCCGCTTTTCCATGCAGGCCCAGCCGGATGGCAGCACCAAGGTGCTGGCCCCGGCTGGTATGATGCTTTCCGCTCTTTGCAACACCGCCCAGAAGGAAAGCCTGGCCGGGCTGGAATTTGCCTTCGGCATTCCCGGCACGGTGGGCGGGGCTGTGTATATGAACGCGGGCGCTTACGGCGGAGAAATAAAGGACGTGCTGACAGCCGTTACGTTCTTGGACGAAAACCTGCATCTGCAAACCCTGCCTGTGCAGGAACTGCAGCTGGGTTATCGCACCAGCATTTTTTGAGCGGTGCTCCTGGTGCATCCTGGAAGCGGAATTTACCCTGCACCCCGGTGATGCACTGGAGATCCGTACCGCCATGCAGGAATATATGCGCCGCCGCAAAGAAAAGCAGCCGCTGGAATACCCGTCCGCCGGCAGTACCTTCAAGCGCCCTGTGGGCCAGTTTGCCGGCAAGCTAATCGAGGACTGCGGCCTGCGCGGTTTCCGCGTGGGCGGGGCAGCCATCAGTGAAAAGCACTGCGGCTTTGTGGTCAACCTGGGTAATGCCACCTGCGCGGATGTTGTCAGCCTGACGGAGCAGGTGCGGCAGATCGTGCTGGAAAAAACCGGCTGCACCCTGGAACGCGAGATCCGCGTGGTGGAATAACCATGCCGCATCTTGATGCCTGCCAGGCAAGGAACGGTATTCCGCCCCGCTGAATGAGAGAGGAACAACAGGATGAACTTTTTTGATCGTAACCGGCCTTTCCGGCGCAGGCAAGTCCATGGCGGTCAACGCGCTGGAAGATATCGGATTTTTCTGCATTGATAATATCCCGGCGGGCCTTTTGCCCCGTATCCTGGACTTTGCCCAGCAGGGCGAAAACCAGCTCAGCCGCGTTGCGGTCGTGATGGACATCCGCGGCCTGCATTCTGTTCAGGAAACCAATGAGGCACTGGAAGCGCTGGACGAAAAGAAAATGCCTTATGACATCCTGTTCCTGGATGCCAGCGATGCCGCCATCCGCCGCCGCTATAAAGAGACCCGCCGTGTGCATCCCATGACCATCAGCGAGGGGATCCCGGTCAGTGAGGCAATCACCAAAGAACGGCAGATACTGCAGCCCCTGCGGGAACGTGCAAAATATGTGATCGATACCTCTTTGCTTTCTACCGCACAAAACCGGGAACGTGTTTCCAGCCTGTTTTTGCAAAAAGGTCAGTGTGCCATGTCTATCAACGTGGTTTCCTTTGGCTTTAATACGGTCTTCCGCAGGAGCGGACATCGTGTTTGATGTGCGCTGCCTGCCCAACCCGTTCTATGTGCCAGAGCTGAAAGAAAAGACTGGCCTGGACCAGGAAGTGGTGGACTATGTGATGAAGTTCCCTGAATCGCAGGAGCTGCTGCGCCGGATAGAGAGCTTTCTGGAATATGCGCTGCCGCTGTATGTTAAGGAGGGCAAAAGCCAGCTGATGATCGCCATTGGCTGCACCGGCGGCAAGCACCGTTCTATCACTTTTGCCCGCAAGATCGGGGAGTACTGCACAAAGCTTGGTTACCAGCCCAGCGTGCAGCACCGCGATGCCCGCCGCACGCTGATACATCCCAAATCTCCCGATAAAGAGAGTGTGAACACCAAACGTGAGTTTTTCCCAAGACGTTAAAAACGAGATACTGCACCGCAAAATCGTGCGCAGCTGCTGTGTTACCGCAGCAGCTTACGCGGTTGCCTGCTTTGGCAAGTATTTTGATGACCGCGGCGTGGTTTTGCAGACCGAAAACGAGGGCATTGCCCAGCTGGCACAAAAAGCTGTATGCCCGCTGCGGCATTACCGGTACCGTAATTTCCAAGGAGCGCGGCATCGGCCTGATTTATGAGTTCAGCGTAAAAGATCCCGAACAGGTACAAAAAAATGCTGAACCTGTTTGGACATACTGGCCGCGAAACCACCCTGCGCATCCGGCCGGACTGCTTCAAATGCCAGAAATGCGGATCATTTTTCATTTCCACTGCATTTTTATGCTGCGGTACGGCAACCGACCCGGAAAAGAATATAACATTGAGTTCCTTTCGCCCCGGCACTCGCTTTCGCAGCAGCTGGAGGGCATTCTGGCCCAGTATGAGTTTAATCCCCACCGCGCCGTGCGCAAGGGGGCCAACACCGTATATGTCAAATCCAGCGACCATCTGGAAGATCTGCTGACCTTTATGGGCGCGGGCAACGCCGCCATGCGCATCATGGAACAGCGCATGTATAACGATATGCGCAATAAAACCAACCGCCTTTCCAACTGCGAAACCGCCAACATGGGCAAAACCGTACAGGCAGCCGTGCAGGTGCGCCTTGCGATTGAGACGCTGGAAGAGGCCGGCGCGCTGGAAACCCTGCCCAAACCATTGCAGCAGGCAGCCCGCCTGCGGATGCAGTACCCCGAAATGCCGCTTGCCAAATTGGCCGAAAAGTTTGACCCGCCTGTCAGCAAAGCAGGGCTTTCCCACCGGTTCAAGCGGATCCAGGAAGCTGCCGCCCGCCTGAACGCCGCTGCATCAGCACAGCCGGAAGAGCAGGAAAATCCTAAAGAGCCGGAACCAGCAGGACAGGACATCGCACCATCTCCGCAATAAACCACGCAAAGCCGCTGCGTAACTGCTGCGGCTTTTCCGCATTTTACCACAGCAGCAAAGGGATACATTATGCCAGAAACCACGCCACACCAACCGCAAAGACAGTTCACCCATCTGCACCTGCATACTGAGTACAGCCTGCTGGATGCGCCTGCCGTATTGACCGCCTGTTTGACTATATCAAACAGCTGGGCCAGACCGCCGTTGCCATTACCGACCACGGCGTTATGTACGGCTGCGTTGCCTTTTATGATGCAGCCAAAGCCGCAGGCATCAAGCCGATCATTGGCTGTGAGGTGTATGTTGCCACCCGCACCCGCTTTGATAAGGTCAACCGCATTGACGGCAACAACCACCTGATCCTGCTCTGCAAAAATGAAACCGGGTATAAAAACCTGATCAAAATGGTATCCGCCGGTTTCTTGGAGGGCTTTTATTCCAAGCCGCGCATTGACCATGACCTGCTGGAGCAGTACCACGAAGGCCTGATCTGCCTTTCCGCCTGCCTTGCCGGTGAGGTCCCTCAGGCGATTCTGGCAGGGGACTATGAGCGTGCCAAGCAGATTGCTCTTTACTATAACGATCTGTTCGGCCAGGGCAACTATTATATTGAGCTGCAGGACCATGGCCTGGAAGAAGACACTACCGTTCTGCCGCAGCTTATCCGCCTTTCGCGGGAGACAGGCATCCCCATGGTTGCCACCAACGACTCCCACTACATCACCCGCGAGGATGCCAAGATGCAGAGCATTCTGCTGTGCATCCAGACCGGCAAAACCGTCAACGATGTGGACCGCATGGAGTTTCAGACCGAGGAATTCTATGTAAAAAGCACCGATGAAATGTATGACCTGTTCTCCATGGTGCCGGAAGCCTGCGAGAACACCAACAAAAATTGCAGAACAGTGCAACTTTGACTTTGTGTTTGGCGATACCAAGCTCCCGTATTTCAAAGCTCCGGACGGCATGGAAAACCAGGAATACTTTGAAAAGCTCTGTTATGAGGGCTTGGAACGCCGCTACCCCGGCAAGGTAACGGATGCCTTGCGTGAACGCCTGGAATACGAGATTGGCGTGGTTAAAAAGATGGGGTACACCAACTATTACCTCATCGTGTATGACTTTATCAATTACGCCAAAAGCCGCGATATCCCGGTCGGCCCCGGCCGCGGCTCCGGTGCGGGCAGCCTGGCGGCCTATTGTGTCGGTATTACGGACATTGACCCCATCCGCTACAGTTTGATTTTTGAACGCTTCCTGAACCCGGAACGTGTCTCTATGCCGGACTTTGACGTTGACTTTTGTTACGAGCGCCGCCAGGAAGTGATTGATTACGTCAACCGCAAGTATGGCCGTGACCATGTGGCACAGATCGTGACCTTTGGAACTATGGCCGCCCGTGCCGCCGTGCGCGATGTCGGCCGCGTGATGGGTATGCCGTACCAGGACGTGGATAAGGTGGCCAAGCTGATTCCTACTGAACTGAAAATGACGCTGAACCATGCGCTGGAGGTTTCGCCGGACCTGAAAGCAATGTATGACGCTGAACCCCAGGTGCATGAGCTGATCGATACCTCGCTGAAAGTGGAGGGCATGCCGCGTCACGCTTCCACTCATGCGGCGGGCGTGTGATTACCCGCGAACCGGCTACCGAGTATGTGCCGCTTTCCACCAACGATGGTCTGCCGGTTACCCAGTTCAACATGGTGGAAATTGAGCGCCTTGGCCTGCTCAAGATGGACTTCCTTGGCCTGCGCACCCTGACCGTTATCCATGATACCGAAGCCGCCGTGCGCCTGCATGAACCGGATTTCCGCATTGCCAATCTGGATTATGACGATGCCGCTACTTATGCTATGCTGGAACGGGGCGAAACAGAGGGTATCTTCCAGCTTGAATCTACTGGTATGACCCAGGTGCTGGTCAGTATGCACCCCCGCAGCCTTGAAGACGTCATCGCCCTCATCTCGCTGTACCGCCCCGGCCCCATGGATTCTATCCCAACCTATCTGCGCAACCGCAGGGAGCCGGATAAAGTCACCTATAAAACACCCCAGCTGGCCCATATCCTGGATGTTACCAACGGCTGTATCGTTTATCAGGAACAGGTCATGCAGATCTGCCGCGAGCTGGCAGGCTTCAGCTTTGGCCAGGCTGATAACGTGCGCGTGCCATGAGCAAAAAGAAGCATAAAGTCATGGAAGCCGAGCGAGAGCACTTTGTGCATGGCTGTACTGAGCCGGGCAAAGAGTGCGCCGGGTGTGTGAAGAACGGGATCCCGGAAGCCGTGGCCAATGAGATCTATGACGATATGGTCAGTTTTGCTTCTTATGCGTTCAACAAATCTCATGCGGCCTGCTATGCCTATGTGGCGTTCCAGACAGCCTATCTCAAGTGCCATTACCCGCGCGAGTTCATGCTGCGCTGTTGACCAGCGTACTGGACAGCACCGCCAAGGTGATTGAATATTCGTCCGAATGCCAGCGCTGGCATCAAGGTTTTGCCGCCGGATATCAATGTATCCCGCGGCGGCTTTACGGTGGACGGGCAGAGCATCCGCTTTGGCCTGAACGCCGTCAAAAGCGTTGGCCGCGATTTGATTGAAGCGGTCATCAAAGAGCGCGAAAGCCGCCCATTCCGCAGCCTGTACGATTTCTGCAAGCGGATGCGCAGCAACATGCTTAACCGCCGTGCGCTGGAAAACCTGATCAAAGCCGGTGCCTTTGATACCCTGGAACCCAGCCGCCACGGCATGATGGAAAGCGTGGAAACGGTACTGCGCATTGTTGAAAACGATGCCCGCCAGAATCTGGATGGCCAGCTGGATTTGTTCAGCGCCATGGCCGGTGCCGAGGAAGCCCCCCAGAACGATGATTATCAGGTGCCCAACCTGCGTGAGTATGATTCCGGCGAGCTGCTGAAAATGGAAAAAGAGGTCTCGGGCCTGTACCTGTCCGGCCACCCGTTGGATGCTTACCGGGAAAAGATCGAAAAAATCTCCACCTGTACCATCGCTCAGCTGCAGGGAGAGAATGCCAGGGATTTTGATAACCAGACGGTTACCCTGGTATGTACCGTGGTCAAAAACAAGATCATGACCACAAAGTCCAATACGTTGATGGCCTTTACTACCATTGAAGATCTGACCGGCACAATGGAGCTGTTGGTGTTCCCCCGCGTGCTGACCAGCTGCCGTGCGTATTTGCAGGAGAACGCCGTTGTTGTCACCACTGGCCGCGCTTCCGTTAAAGAGGATGAAGGCACCCGCCTGATCGTGGAAAGCGTACTGCCGGTCGATGGTTATGATCCATCCCAAAGCTTTGGCCAGAACCGTTCCCAGCGCATCAGCGCGGCAGCGGGGGGATACGGCTGCCCAAAGCATATGGCTGCTGGTGCCCTCGCGGGAATGCGCCCAGATGCACAAGGTGGAAAACCTGCTGCAAAATATTTTTGACGGCCCCACACCCGTATATTTCAAATTTGAAGATTCCGGCCAGCGGGTGCGTGCGCCGCAAAGTATGTGGGCCATGGATCATCCGCTGCTGCGCCAGGAGCTGGAACGCATCCTGGGTGCTGACCATGTAAAGTTCACAACGGCACAAGCGGCAAAATAAATCCATGTACTTTGCACGTTTTATCCATAAAATTGGGCCGCTGGTATGGTATAATAGCAGGCAGGGGAGTATGTTAAAAAATAGGCAGGTTGCCCGGTGGTACGCCGGAAAATGCCTGCCGGGGAAACCAGTTTTGCGTTTTCTTCATTGGGCCGCTCTGCGCGGCTCAACTATAACAGGAGGACATTTTTATGGCTAAGGAAATCAAAACCATCGGTGTACTGACCAGCGGCGGCGACGCCCCCGGCATGAATGCAGCGGTACGCGCCATTGTCCGCGCAGGCATCTCCAAGGGCTACCGCATGATGGGCATTCAGCGCGGTTATAACGGCCTGATCAACGGCGAATGCTACGAGATGAACGTCCGCAGCGTGTCGGAGATCATCCACCGCGGCGGTACGATTCTGTATACTGCCCGCTGCCTGGAGTTCAAAACCAAGGAAGGCCAGGCCAAAGGCCTTGCACGCTGTAAGGAACTTGGCATTGATGCCCTCGTGGTCATCGGCGGCGACGGTTCTTTCATGGGCGCCCGCGCATTGGCGAACCAGGGCATTCCCTGCGTTGGCATTCCCGGCACCATTGATAACGATATTGCCTGCAGCGAGTATACCATTGGCTATGATACAGCCATGAATACCGCGGTAGAAGCCATTGATAAATTGCGTGATACCACCCAGAGCCATGACCGCTGCAGTGTTGTTGAGGTTATGGGCCACCATGCAGGCTATATTGCGCTGAACGTCGGCATTGCTACCGGTGCTTTGGCTGTGCTGCTGCCGGAGCGTCCGTTCGACTTTGAGCGTGACATTCTCCAGCGTATGCGCCAGACCCAGGTTACCGGCAAAAAGCACTTCATCATCATTGTGTCGGAAGGCGTTACCGATGCCCAGACCCTGGCCAACCAGATCCAGGCTGCAACAGGTGTTGATTCGCGTGCAACTGTTCTGGGCCACATCCAGCGCGGCGGTTCACCTACCGTGCGTGACCGTGTGAATGCCTCCCTGATGGGTTACCATGCAGTGGACCTGCTGGATAAGGGCATTTATAACCGCGTGGTTGCCCTGTCCGGCGGTAAGATCGTGGACTATGATGTCAACGTGGCGTTGTCGATGCACAAATACCTTGACCCGATGGAGATCGAAGTGGCACAGGCGATTTCCATCTGATGCGGTAAGTCCGTGCGGCCCTGTATATGGGCCGCATTTTTTTTTGTAAAGGTGCATATTTTGCGCCGTGCAGGCAAGAATTTTCGCATAATGAAAAAAAGTTCTTGCATTTTGCTTCACCTTGTGCTACTATACTATAGCAATACACACGCATTGCGTTGTTTTTTTGTGCCTTTTTGCCGTAACACGTAAAAAGGTTAGAAAACAAGTAGCGATGCGGAGGGTAAAAAACTAAATTTTGGAGGAAATTAACTATGGCAGTCGTATCTATGAAACAGCTTCTCGAAGCCGGCGTGCATTTCGGTCATCAGACCCGCCGCTGGAACCCCAAGATGGCAAAGTACATCTTCACCGAGCGCAACGGCATCTACATCATTGACCTGCAGAAGACCGTAAAGAAACTCGATGAGGCTTACAACTTTGTCCGCGATGTTGCTGCTGACGGCGGCGAGATCCTGTTTGTTGGCACCAAGAAGCAGGCTCAGGAGTCCATCCGTGACGAGGCTACCCGCTGCGGCATGCACTATGTCAACGCTCGTTGGCTGGGCGGCATGATGACCAACTTCCGCACCATCCGTAAGCGCATCGACCGTATGGAACAGCTGAAGACCATGCAGGAAGACGGCACTTTCGACCTGCTGCCGAAGAAGGAAGTTGTTAAGCTGGAGCTGGAGATGGCCAAGCTGGACAAGTACCTGGGCGGCGTTAAGAACATGAAGACTCTGCCGAAGGCTATGTTCATTGTTGACCCGCACAAGGAGCGCATCGCTGTTTCCGAAGCTCGCAAGCTGAACATCCCCATTGTTGCTATCGTTGATACCAACTGCGATCCCGATGAGATCGATTACGTCATCCCCGGCAACGACGACGCTATCCGCGCTGTCAAGCTGATCTCCGGCGCTATGGCTGATGCTGTGCTGGAAGGCAAGCAGGGTAAGCAGGATGCTCCCGCTGCCGAAGAGGCCGCCAAGGCTGAATAAGCCCGATCCCGCCCGAAACTGTTTGTACACCTAAATTCAGAAAGGACGAATGAACATGGCTGTTTCTGCAAAGGACGTTATGGAACTGCGCCGCCAGACTGACTGCGGCATGATGGAATGCAAGAAGGCTCTTGTCAAGGCTGATGGCGACATCAATAAGGCTATCGAGATTCTGCGTGAAGAGGGTCTGGCTACTGCCGCTAAGAAGGCTGGCCGTATCGCTGCTGAAGGCATGGTTTACGCTGTTGCCACCGCTAACGGTGCTGTTGTTGTTGAAGTCAACGCTGAGACCGACTTTGTTGCCAAGAACGATAAGTTCGTTGAGTTCACCAAAGATCTGGCCAATGTTGTTGCTGAGCAGAAGCCCGCTGATGTTGAGGCTCTGATGGGCTGCAAGATGGGCGAAGGCACTGTTGACGAAGCTCTGAAGGCTCTGATTCTGGTCATCAAGGAGAACATCAAGGTTCGCCGTTTTGCTTCCTATGAGGGCCATTGCGCCGCTTACGTTCACGGCGGCGGCACCCACGGCGTTATCGTTAAGTTCGATACCACCGATGAAGTTGCTGCTAAGCCGGAGTTCGTTGAGTTTGGCAAGGATATTGCAATGCAGATCGCTGCTGCAAACCCGAGCTACCTGAACCGTGAGGCTGTGCCTGCTGAGGCTATCGAGAACGAGAAGAAGATTATCATCGCTCAGATGGCTAACGATCCGAAGGCCGCCAACAAGCCCGACGCTATCAAAGAGAAGATGGCTACCGGCCGTCTGGGCAAGTTCTACAAGGAGAACTGCCTGGTCGATCAGGCTTTCATTAAGGATGGCAACATGGACGTGAACGCCTATGTGAACGCTACCGCTAAGAAGCTGGGCGGCGATATCAAGATCGTCGAGTACACCCACTTCATCAAGGGCGAAGGCCTGGAAAAGCGCGTTGACGACTTCGCTGCTGAAGTTGCCGCCGCTGTTAAGGGTTAATTAGCTGATTGCTTTCTGAAAGAGCACTTTGAGAGTTTACCTCTTAGGGTGCTCTTTTTTGTTTGCTTTTGAGTGGTAAAATTTGGAACGCTAAAACACAAAAATGATCCTGCTAGATTGTGCTTAAAATCGTTATATGATAAAATGAATTATCTTAATCGTGCAATTCCAATACACTGGAGGGAACGAAAAATGGTAAAAAACAATTTTGAAAAAGAAATAAAGATAAAATGCTTAGAGGAAGATACTACACAAGCTGAGATTGCGGAAAAGGCCGGAACAACAGGCTCTTATGTCAGCCGCTTGATCAACAAAAATAATGGGATTATAAACAAGACTTTTGTGCGCCTTCTGGAAGAACTTGGATACGACGTTGAGCTGACATATGTGAAAAGGAGGCTTAATGTAAATGGTGAATCTGAGTAAATTAGAAGAAATCAAAGATCTGCGAACAGTATGGCCGCACGAGGCTTTGGATTTCACGCCATGGCTTTCACAGGATGATAATATTGCACTTCTTGCAGATGCTGTGGGCCTTGATATTGCAGTAGATGAAACAGAATCCTCCGTTGGAGACTTCAATGTGGATATTTTTTGCTTCTGAAACTGGAACCGATCGAAAAATCATCATAGAGAATCAGCTGGAGGATACCAACCATGACCATCTGGGCAAGCTGATTACTTATGCATCTGGTAAGTCGGCAGATGTGATTATTTGGGTGGTAAAGCATGCACGTGAAGAACATAAGGCTGCAATTGAATGGTTAAACAACCACACCGATGAAAAGGTGGGATTTTTTTCTTTTGTGAGATCAAGTTGTATCGAATCGGCAATTCGGAACCGGCGGTAAAGTTTGAAGTTATTGAAAAACCGAACGACTGGACAAAGGAAGTAAAGAAGAGCGATTCTGCAAATGCAACTCAGCAGCAACGTTATGATTACTGGGTGGCATTCCAGGATTACGCTTTTCAGAATGCACAGTTTGCCAAAAACTTCAATCGCAGAAAACCATCAATGGATCACTGGATGAATTTCAGCGTGGGATCCTCTGCTTGCCACATCGCTGTTTCACAGATTCAGAAAACGCGACGAACTTGATGTGGAGTTGTATATCAGTGAGGATAAAGAGTTGTTCCATTCGTTACTCTTCAACAAGGATGAAATTGAAGCGAATGCGGGGTTGAATTTTGATTGGCGTGAATTACCGGAGCGTAAGGCCAGCCGTATCGTTATTGAAAAAAATGTGACTTTTGGTGATAAGAATCAGTGGAACCCACAATTTGACTGGATCATTGATGTTATGCTCAAAATGAAGAAGGCATTCAAGAAATATCTGTAATTGAAATATGTGGAGGATTGCAATGAAGCAGAATTTAAAAATTCGGAATACGAAGAAATTTCAAAAATATCTCCACAACAAAAATAAACGGTCGAATACTGACACCGGACGGATTGCGGCTAATCTGTCAAGCAAACGATTACGATGCTGAGAAAATCGGGCAACACTTTCTTGAAGTGTTGCCGAAGATTCTTCAAGCGGAAAAGTGAGGGACGTGTATGAGTGGTGAGAAAAAACGGTGTCAAAAGAAAAGGACACCTATGTAAAGAAGAAAAAAGATATGAACTTCCAGAGCGTGGACTCCATCCGTTCCTTGGCAGCGGCTCTACGCTGATTGCCGGTGAGAAAACAGACCATGTGTGCCGGGGCATTGAGTTTGACCCGAAGTTCGTGGATGTCATCGTGAAGCGGTACATCGTAAATATAAAGTGGCTTTTTTGTGCTGAAGTTGAAGTTCTTTCTTGTCCAATCCTCCCTAAAGAAATATAATAAAAAAGACAAAATTCAAAAGGAGCTACCGACATGAATTCCACGCAAGACAGCACAGCAACCCAAAAGTCACTCTTTGCACGGTATCAGGAGCACATCACCAGCGCAATTTTTTATCGGCCTGGTGCTTGGTATCCTGACCGGGCTTTTCCTGGCAAGCCGCTTTGATGTGGTCCTGACCGTTACCACATTGCTTGGCAGCATTTACATGAATGCGCTGAACATGATGATCTTTCCGCTGGTGTTCTGCTCCATCGTGGTGGGCATTACCAGCATCGGCAACGCCAAAACCACCGGAAAAATCACCGGCGGTGCATGATATTCTTCCTATTCACTACAGCGCTGGCAAGCTTTGTGGGGCTGATTATCCCCAGAGCCATCAATCTTGGAAAAGGCGTCCGGTTTGAAATGGCAACCTCCGATATCGAGGCCAGCAAAATGACCAGCATTCTTGACACCGTCAAAAACCTGATTCCCGCCAATCCGGTGGCTGCTTTTGCCAACGGCAATATGCTGCAGGTGCTGACTTTTGCGGTTATCATCGGCTTTACCCTTGTTGCAATCGGTGAAAAAGGCGAGCCGCTGCTGAAAGTGATTGAATCCGGCAACGAGGTTTGCCTGAAAATCATCAGCACCGTGATGTACTTTACCCCCATCGGCGTTTTTCTGCACCATTGTTCCGGTGGTAGAAGCCAACGGCACGGAAACCATTCTTTCCCTCACAACCCTGCTGGTCGTTCTTTATGTTACCTTCTTCTCATTTGCCGCTATCGTGTATGGCAGTTCCGTCAAGTTCCTTGGCAAGGCAAGCCCGGCAAAGTTTGTTAAAGCCTGCCTGCCGGCAGCTCTGACGCCTTTGGCACCTGTTCCAGTTCAGCCACCATCCCCCTCAGCAAGCAGTGCATGGAGGACGAGATGGGCGTATCCGATAAAATCACCAGTATCGCTATCCCTCTGGGCGCAACGGTCAACATGGATGCTGTTTCCATCGTGTTGTCGTTCATGATCGTGTTTTTCGCCACGCCTGCGGCGTTGAGGTCAGTACCTCCATGATGATTGTGATCCTGCTGGCAAATGTGATCTTGTCCGTGGGCACCCCCGGCATTCCCGGTGGTGCAATCGCTTCGTTCGCCGCACTGGCTACCATGGCGGGTCTCCCGGCTGGCGTGATGGGCGTTTATATCAGCATCAATACTCTATGCGATATGGGCGCTACCTGCGTGAACGTTATTGGCGATATGGCAGGCTGTGTGGTGCTGAAAGAGAAAATTAAGCTGGATGACTGACACAATTCCCACAAAACAAAATAACAAGTTACATTTGGGCGGGCAGCGAAGAAAAACAACTGCCCGCCTTTTTGCTGCCTGCTTTGCTTTCAGCGGAAAAAGATGCTAAAATAAAACAGTTGAAAAATCACACCGGAAGGGGAGCGCACAAAAACGCAAGATGGACGATAAAATAAAGAATACCTCAAAGCCCGGCGTGGCATATTATCATCTGCCGGGGCTGTTTGAATTTTATGGGCTGTACCGCATGTTCCTGCCGCTGTTCTATCATCACAGAGAATATTTTTACAACTGGTGCGCCATCGGCTCCATTTATGGGGCCCTGGGCGACTGCATCTGGGGTGGCGGCCGCACAAGCTTTGGCGTGCAGGACCCCGAAGATGTTATGGATCTGATGCGCGAATATGGGATATCCGCCCGGCTGACATTCAGTAACTCACTGCTGCGTGAAGAACACCTGGCGGACATAAAGTGCAACGCCCTGTGTAAGCTGTTTGAAAATAGCGGCGGCGCACAAAACGGCGTTATTGTCCATTCGGACTTGCTGCTCAGATATCTGGAAAGCCGTTATCCGGGGCTTTACTTTGTTTCATCTACAACCAAGGTGCTCACGAATTCCCGCAGTTACAGGCGGAATTGAATCGGGATGACTTCCGCTATGTTGTGCCGGATTTCCGGTTAAATAAAGAATTTGAACAGCTGAACAACCTGCCCCAGCCCCAGAAAGATAAAGTGGAATTCCTTTGCAATGAATGCTGCTGGTTTGGCTGCAAGGACAGAAAGCGCTGCTATGAAAATGTAAGCCGTAAAAACCTTGGCGAAAACCTGCCCCGACCACCGCTGCGCAGCCCCTGGCGCACAGGAAGGGTATCGCTTTCAAAAGCAATGGACAACCCCGGTTTTATTGGCATCCAGGATATTCAAAATATCTATCTGCCCATGGGCTTTTCCAACTTCAAAATTGAGGGCCGCGGGCTTGGCAGTGCCTTGATTTTGGAGTTTCTGCTTTACTATATGACAAAGCCAGAATACCAGCTGCGCGTCCGCGAAGAAATTTATCTCAATAATATGCTAGACCTGTTCTGAATGGGGAAACGGCGCAATCGCTTTATTCAATATTTAAGGCAATACCGCACAATTCCCGCCTTGCGGCTTAAGCACCGCTCCGGCAGCTGCGGCACGCATCTGCGTTGCAAAATGCTCGATAAGACATCCAGTATTATCTGCGCTTTTGGCTTGGCATCTGCCGCACCTCG
>ENA-OQAR01000032-OQAR01000032.1-human-gut-metagenome-genome-assembly--contig:-NODE-32-length-29258-cov-3.288284_pt1 | contig 29258 bp, 32 predicted proteins | sample MGYA00242738_ERZ504533 | MGnify/ENA primary metagenome ERZ504533 (study PRJEB26092, sample SAMD00036276) | human gut metagenome | host: Homo sapiens | study: EMG produced TPA metagenomics assembly of... | reverse complement strand
AAATTGGCCTGGGTATCTGGCCTGCCGGGATTTTTTTCACTGGGGTAATGGCTGCAGTACGGGATCATGACCGGAGGGAGTATTTCCACCATGCGGGCGGTGACCATGTTTCTCATTGCCATGGGCGCAGGATCACTGGACGGATTTATGACATGATGACTGCGCTTTCGGTAACAGCCATGATGATTCTTCTGGAATCCCCGGCGTATCTTCTGGACAGCGGTTTTCTTCTGTCCTTTGGCTGTGTTCTTGGGATCGGTGTTGCAGCGGAAAAAATCTGTGCTCTTGCAGGTGCGGAGAAAAAATGGACGAAGGCACTGGTAAGTTCCATGGCCCTTCAGCTGGTGACACTGCCCGTGATGTTGAAATTTTTTTGGAGAAGTATCCCTTGCCGGATTTTTTTTCTGAATCTTCTGGTGCTTCCAAGTGTGGGCTTTGTGCTGATGGGAGGAATGGCGGCACTGTTGCTTGGAATTTTCAGTATTTCTGCTGCAAAACTGGTAATTTTTGCCGGCAAGGGGACTGCTGCTTTTTTTATGAATATCTATGTAGCCTTGCAGGAAAATTAAGGTGGAGCACCTGGATCGGAGGGGAACCGGAAATCTGGCAGATTCTGGTATATTATGTTTTTTTGATTACAGTCCTGTTTATGGGACAGTATATAAAAAGAACCGATGAGGCGGGAACAGGAAGCGGGTATGAAATCAGAGTTATCCAGCCGGGATAAAAGAATCCCGGGAAAGATCCAAAGGAAACTCCGGACAGTCCGGGCAGCAGCCGGCGCATTGATGATAACAGGAATTCTGATCCTCGGGTTTCATCCGGCAGGAGACCTGAAAGTGCTCTGCCTGGATGTGGGACAGGGAGATGGCATCCTTGTGGAGACCCCGGACAGACACTGTTTTCTTATTGACGGAGGAAGCAGCAGTCAGTCCGGTCTTGGAAGATACTGCCTTTTGCCAGCCCTGAAAAGTCAGGGGATTTCCTATCTGGACGGTATTTTTGTTTCCCATACAGATCAGGATCACATCAGTGGTGTGAAGGAACTTCTGGAATATATGGGAAATGGCCTGACAACGATCCGGGCAGGTTATCTGGTGCTTCCTTCCTGGGCAGAAAGGCCGGAAGCCTGGGAGGAACTTGCGGAGGCGGCACAAAAAGCCGGAATAAAGATTGTGACAGGAAAAAAAGAGGATGAGCTGCATTGCGGTCCGGTGACATTTTCCATTCTGTGGCCTGAGAAAAATGCCAGGGGAAAAGATATAAATGAGGAAGCGATGGTGATGGAACTTTCTTTTGGGGAGTTTCAGATGCTTTTTACCGGGGACATCGGGGCGGACACGGAAAAGAAACTTCTGGCATCCGGGAATCTTACAGACATTGACTGTCTGAAAGTGGGACATCATGGTTCCCGTTATTCTACCACGGAAGCGTTTCTTGAAAAAATAAAGCCGGAACTGGCGATCATTTCCTGTTCTTCCACCAATACTTACGGACATCCGTCGCCGGAAACCATAGAGCGTCTGGAGGCGGCCGGAAGCCAGGTGGAATATACCATGAAAAACGGTGCCATTACTGTGGAAACCGATGGAAAAAAGCTTAAGATATATAGGTTTCGGAGGGACTGAAAAATTTTTTTTCAAAAACCGAAAAAAACAGGTGACTTTTGTACACACTTGTTGTAGAATAGTCAGGGTTTGTGCGAAAACGAAACATTGAAAACAGGCAACACAAGACAAGGAGTTTTTATTTATGAAATATGACGTACTGATCGTAGGAGCAGGTCCTGGAGGAATCTTTGCAGCCTATGAGCTGATGAATAATGATCCGGAGAAAAAGATCGCGGTTTTTGAAGCGGCCATCCTCTGGAAAAAAAGAAAAATGTCCTATTGACGGAAAGAAAGTAAAATCCTGTATCCACTGTAAAACATGTGCGATCATGAAAGGATTTGGCGGTGCAGGCGCTTTCTCCGATGGAAAATATAATATCACCAATCAGTTTGGCGGAACGCTGTATCAGCATATCGGCAAGGATACAGCCACAGAACTGATGGAATATGTAGATAAACTGAATCTGATGCATGGTGGAGAGGGAACCAAGCTTTATTCCACCACAAACAGTGAGATCCGTAAGCTCTGTCTTCAGAACGGCCTGCATCTTCTGGATGCATCTGTCCGCCACCTGGGAACGGATATCAACTATGTAGTACTTCAGAATCTCTATGAAAAGATGAAAGCCCATGTAGATTTCTATTTTGACGCGTCCGTTGACAAAGTGGAGAAAACAGAAGACGGCTATGCAGTTGTTGTAGGTGATGAGCGTTACGAGGGAACTTACTGCATCATCTCCGCGGGACGAAGCGGAAGTAAATGGATGGAGACTGTATGTACAGATCTTAAGATCCCCACACTTTCCAACCGTGTGGATATCGGTGTCCGTGTGGAGCTTCCGGCAGAGGTGTTCAGCCGTCTGACCGATGAGCTTTACGAGAGCAAGATCGTTTACAGAACCGAGAAGTTTGAGGATATGGTCCGTACTTTCTGTATGAACCCGAGAGGTGTTGTGGTTAATGAGAACACCAATGGAATCATCACAGTAAACGGCCACAGCTATGAAGATCCTGCAAAACACACCAACAATACAAACTTTGCGCTTCTGGTATCCAAACATTTCTCAGAGCCGTTCCATGACAGCAACGGATATGGTGAGAGCATCGCAAGACTTTCCAACATGCTTGGCGGTGGTGTTATGGTACAGCGTTTCGGAGATCTGATCCGTGGAAGACGAAGCACAAAAGCACGTATTGAGGAGAGCTTCGTAACACCGACTCTTTCCGCAACACCGGGAGACTTAAGCCTTGTTATGCCGAAGCGTATCCTGGATGGAATCATCGAGATGATTTATGCCCTGGATAAGATCGCACCTGGAACAGCAGATGACGATACTCTGCTTTATGGTGTTGAGGTTAAATTCTACAACATGGAAGTTGAGATCGATGAGAATCTGGAAACCTGCCACAAAGGTCTCTTTGTTATCGGAGACTGCAGCGGTGTGACACATTCTCTTTCCCATGCATCCGCCAGCGGTATCTATGTAGCCAGATACCTGGAGCAGGAGTACTTCAGTAAATAATATGAGCGGCCCTTTTCTGCTGTCACAGTGATGGCGGAAAGGGGCTGCTTTTTATGTTGTAGGAAATCACTGTACCATAAATAAAAAACATAAATCATATAAAACCATGCATAATGTGCATGAATATTGAAAGGAGTATGTTGAAAATAACTGACAGATGCAGGGGAAGCATCATAATTCGTCCGACAGCAATCTTGACAATTTTGTGATTTTGTGGTAAAAGAATAAGTAACCAGGTAAAATCGAATATGTACAAATGTTATGGCAATAAGGTTGCGTCCAGTCGGATGTACAAAAGAGAATCCGGTGAGAATCCGGAACGATACCGTCACTGTTGAACGGGGGAGCTGTTTTTAAAATACCACTGGGAAACCGGGAAGGGAAAGCAGTGTGGAACCAAGTCAGGAGAACTGCCTTATTGTGAGATCCAGGATTCGCGGTCTACGAATCTGTATTCTCAATAACAATACAGAACTTCTTTTTTATGTGTATTGCGAGAGAATCGTGTGTGAGCAGGCGGCCGCAGAAAGCAGCCGTTTTTTTTTTGTACATATCAGTATTCTGGAAATACATGAAAAGAGGACGATAAGAAATGAAAAGAAAAACAATGTTAGCTCTGATGCTCGCAGTTTCCATGACATGCTCTATGGGTGCAGCTACAACAGCAATGGCAGCAGATGATTCCGCTACAGAAGAGAGCGCAGATGAGAGTACTGAGGCAGCTGATACCACAGAGGCTTCTGATGAAGACCAGAAAGCAGCTGACAATGTAGCAGCTCTGATCGACAAGATCTATGTACAGGAAAGAAACGACACAACAGATGAGGACTGCAAGGCAGCCAAAGAAGCATGGGATGCTCTGACAGACGCTCAGAAAGAACTGGTAGAGGGCGAGAACGCTGATCCGGATTACTTCGGACGTGACACAGGAGACGCTTCCAAAGACGATCCACGTAACCAGGATGAGATCGGTGAGAACGAGCTTCTGGTAGTAAGCTTTGGTACTTCCTTCAATGACAGCCGTGCAGAGGATGTCAAAAGGGAATCGAGGATGCTCTTGCAGAAGCTTATCCGGACTGGTCTGTAAGAAGAGCATTTACAGCACAGATCATCATCAACCATGTAGAGGCAAGAGATGATGAAGTGATCGATAACATGCAGCAGGCTCTTGACCGTGCAGTAGAGAATGGTGTTAAGAATCTGGTTGTACAGCCTACTCATCTGATGCATGGTGCTGAGTACGATGAGATGACAGAAGCGATCAATGGCTATAAAGATAAATTCGAGTCTGTAGCTATCGCAGAGCCAATGCTCGGTGAGGTTGGAGACGATGCAACCGTGATCAACGATGACAAGAAAGCCGTTGCTCAGGCAATCACAGATGAGGCTTGCAAAGAAGCCGGATTTGACAGCATGGATGCAGCAGCTGAGGCTGGCACAGCATTCGTATTCATGGGACATGGAACATCTCATACAGCTAACATTACATACGATCAGATGCAGACACAGATGGAAAACCTTGGATTCAAGAACGCATTCATCGGTACTGTAGAGGGTAAACCGGAAGATACAGCTGCGACAAGGTTATCGAGAAGGGATGAAAGAAGGCAGGAGTACAAGAACGTGTTCTTCGTCCGCTGATGGTTGTTGCCGGAGACCATGCAAACAACGATATGGCCGTGATGATGAGGATTCCTGGAAGAGCCAGTTTGTAGCATCCGGAAACTTCGAGAATGTTGATACACAGATCGCAGGTCTTGGACGTATCGAGGCTGTTGAGCAGCTTTATGTAGATCATACAAAAGCAGCTATCGACTCCATCGGAAGCACAGATGAGTCCGCAGATTCTGACGCAGCAGCAGATACAGAGGCTGATTCCGCTGAGGATTCCGCAGAATAATAAATATGAAACGATCTGAGTGAGCTCAGATACCTATAAGAAATCCATGTAACTGCCCGGAAAGATCAGGAAGACTGTCTTCCGGGCAGATTGCTGTATCTATGGAAGGGAGAAGATTATTATGAAAAAACGTTATGTAAACTTAATCCTTGCAATGGTAAGTGCATCAGCATGGCCCTTGGCTCTGTGCCTGCAATGGCTGCAACAGATTCCGCAAAAACCGAATCTGCCAAAAACGATTCCAAAGAGGATGCAGAAGCTTCCAATGAGAAAGAGGCAGACGCAGCCAAGACAGATACCCTGGAAGATGGTGTTTATACAGCAGAGTTTGACACAGACAGCAGTATGTTCCATGTAAATGAGGCCAATGACGAAAAAGGAGAGCTTACGGTCAAAGATGGCAAGATGACCATCCATGTAAGCCTGGTTTCCAAGAAGATCGTAAATCTGTTTGCAGGAACTGCAGAAGATGCACAGAAGGATGGCGCCGAGATCATTGAACCTACCACAGATACAGTAAAATACAGCGACGGTATACAGAGGAAGTTACGGGTTTGATATCCCGGTACCTGCCATTGATGAGGAATTTGATGTGGCACTTCTGGGAGAAAAAAGGTAAATGGTATGACCATAAAGTCAGCGTCAAAGATCCTGTAAAGACAGGTGATGTGGAAGAAACAACTGATGATACAGACAAAAAAAGAAGACTCCTCCGACAAGGAGACTGCAGAAAAAGCAGATGCTTCCAAAGATGAGAAAACTTCCGACGACAAGAAATCTGAGGGAAAAAAGCTGGAAGATCTGAAACTGGAAGACGGAACTTACGAATTTGATGTAACCCTCACAGGCGGAACCGGAAGAGCAACGGTAGAATCCCCGGCAAAAGTAGAGATCAAGGACAAAAAAGCTACTGCAACCATCATCTGGAGCAGTCCGAATTATGATTACATGATCGTGGACGGCGAAAAATACGAGCCGGTGAACAAAGACGGAAACTCCACATTTGAGATCCCGGTGACAGTTTTTGACGCAGAGATGGAAGTGACTGCAGATACCGTAGCCATGAGTACACCTCATGAGATCGACTACACATTAAATTTTGATTCTTCAAGCATGAAAAAGGCAGAAAAATGAAAAAAATAATTTCATACATATTTCTGACATTGACGCTTGTTCTGGGCTGCGCGTTTGCCGTGCAGGCCGCAGAGACAGAACATAAGCCTGCGGATATTCCGGGTCTTACTTTTGATCACAGCATGGAACTTTCCTATGCAAAGGAATTCAATGTGGATTACTACAACGATGGCTATACACTGATCACTATCGATCAGGAAGGGCAGTTTCTTGTGGTTCCCGAGGGAAAAGAAGCGCCGGAGGGACTGGACTCTGACATTGCGGTCCTAAAACAGCCGTTAAATAACATTTATCTGGTTGCAACCTCAGCCATGGATCTTTTCCGGGCCATTGACGGGATCGACAGTATCAAGCTTTCCGGAACCAAGGAAGATGGATGGTATATCCAGGAAGCCAAAGACGCCATGGAGCAGAAAAAGATGATCTATGCCGGCAAGTAACAGTGCGCCGGATTATGAGCTGATTCTGAACGAAGGCTGTGACCTTGCCATTGAATCCACCATGATCCATCACAATCCGGAAGTCCAGGAGAAACTGGAACAGTTCGGGATCCCTGTAATGGTGGAACGTTCCAGCTATGAAAGCCATCCCCTTGGAAGAACTGAGTGGATGAAACTTTACGCAGTCCTTCTTGGAAAAGAAGATGTGGCAGAAAAAGTTTTCAAAGAGCAGACAGACAAACTGGATAACGTGCTTACAGCAGATAAAACAGATAAGACCGTAGCGTTCTTTTTATATCAACTCCGTAGGCGCGGTAAATGTAAGAAAAAAGCGGCGACTATGTTTCAGAGATGATCTCCCTTGCAGGTGGAAATTACGTTCCGGAAGATACGGGAGAGAGTGACAATGCCCTTTCCACCATGAACATGCAGATGGAAGAATTCTATGCCAAGGCAAAAGATGCGGATTATATCATCTACAACAGTACCATTGACGGAGAGCTTCAGACCATCGATGAACTTCTTTCCAAAAGCGAGCTCCTTGCGGATTTCAAGGCAGTGAAGAACGGAAATGTCTGGTGCACAGGCAAAAACCTTTTCCAGGAGACCACAGGACTTGGAACTATGATCGAGGATATCCATACCATGCTGACCACGGATGATGATTCCCTGGATAACCTGACTTACATGCACAAACTGAAATAAACGAAAATACGGCTTTACACGAATTACACCACAGAAGAGGAGTGTACCAGAAAAAATGAATGACAGAAAACGCGTGGTCCGATATGGGATCTCTTTTGTGATCCTTGCGGTACTTTTGATCTTTTTATTTATATGGAATGTAAATTCCGGAAGTATCCACCTCTCTGTGCAGGAGATCCTGAATATCATATTCCGGCATCAGGGAGATGAAACTTCTTATAATATTGTCTGGGAGATCCGTCTTCCGAGGATTCTTTCTGTTATCATCCTCGGCGGAGCACTTTCTGTTTCCGGATTTCTGCTGCAGACCTTTTTTTAATAACCCTATCGCGGGACCTTTGTGCTGGGAATTTCTTCCGGAGCCAAGCTGATTGTGGCTTTTCTGATGATCTTTCTTTTGAGCAGATCGGTATCCATCGGTTCCGGAGCCATGATCCTGGCTGCTTTTGCAGGTTCTATGATCTCCATGGGATTTGTGCTTCTTGTGGCAAAAAAAGTCCACAACATGTCCATGCTGGTCATCAGTGGAGTTATGATCGGCTATATCTGTTCGGCCATCACAGACTTTGTGGTAACTTTTTGCAGATGATTCCAATATTGTGAATCTTCACAACTGGTCACTGGGGAAGTTTCTCCGGTATGACCTGGGGGAATGTGCGGACTATGGCTGTGGTGGTATTACTTACCATGGTGATCGTATTTTTTATGTCAAAACCCATCAGTGCCTATCAGCTGGGTGAGACTTACGCACAGAATATGGGCGTCAATATCAAAGTATTCCGCATACTTTTGATCCTGCTTTCCAGTATTCTTTCTGCCTGTGTCACTGCATTTGCCGGACCGATCTCCTTCGTGGGAATTGCCGTACCTCACATTGCAAAAAGTCTCTTAAAGACTGCAAAGCCACTGCTTGTGATTCCGGCCTGCTTCCTGGGTGGTGCGGTGTTCTGCCTGTTCTGTGACCTGATCGCAAGAACCGTATTTGCACCGACGGAGCTGAGCATCAGTTCTGTGACGGCAGTTTTCGGAGCACCGGTAGTTATCTATATCATGATTCGCAGACAGCAGAGGATATAAACGATGAAATCATATTTTTTTTTTATACGGATCAGCTGACCGTAGGCTATGACGGAAAACCGCTGATCAAAGAGATTAATATTCAGCTGAACAAAGGAGAGATCCTGACTCTGATCGGTCCCAACGGTGCCGGCAAATCTACCATTCTGAAGAGTATCACAAGGCAGCTTTCCCTGATTGGAGGAACTGTATATCTGGAACAGGAACCGATGAGCCGCATGACGAACAAAGAGGTTTCCAGGAAACTGGCCGTAGTGCTCACCGAGCGTATGCGTCCGGAACTTATGACCTGTGAGGATGTGGTGTCTACCGGACGTTATCCATATACCGGAACTCTCGGAATTCTTTCTGCGGAGGATAAGGAAAAAGTTAAAAATGCCATGGAGATGGTACATGCCTGGGATCTGAAAGACCGGGATTTCACAGCGATCAGTGACGGACAGCGCCAGCGGATTCTTCTGGCGCGCGCCATCTGCCAGGAACCGGAGATTATCATCCTGGATGAACCGACATCTTTTCTGGATATCCGTCATAAACTGGAACTGCTTGCCATTCTGAAAAAAATGGTGCTGGAAAAACAGATGACTGTGATCATGTCCCTTCATGAGCTGGATCTTGCACAGAAAATTTCTGACCAGGTAATCTGTGTTCACGGAGATCACATCGAAAAATACGGTGCACCGGAGGAGATTTTTACCTCTGATTATATTCGAAAGCTTTATGGAATTACCCGGGGAAGTTATAACGCGGAATTTGGCTGCGTGGAAATGGAACCGCCGGCAGGAGAACCTCGGGTGTTTGTGATCGGTGGAAACGGAAGCGGAATTCCGGTGTACCGGAAACTGCAGCGCCAGGGAATTCCTTTTGCAACGGGAGTTCTCCATACCAACGACGCAGATTATCAGGTGGCAAAAGAACTGGCCGCCAGAGTGATCACGGAGAAACCATTTGAATGCATTTCCCAGGAGTCTTTTCAGGGAGCATTGGAAATCATGGAAAAATGCAGAGAAGTTTACTGCCCGCTGAAAGATTTCGGGACCATGAATAAAAAAAAAATCTGGAATTATTTAAAAAAAGCAGAAAAAATCCGGAAAATTAAAACAGATCTAAACAGAAAGCCGCTGTCAAAAGCGGCTTTTTCATATAATATAAATTACAAATATGATCGTATCTGTGATATAATATGAACGACAAATCATGAAACGGTCATGTTCATGAACACATGGTAAAGCAGAAGGTGAATGTTCGCTTTACACTGTAAAAATGTAAACAGATACAGCCAATTTATAAGAAATATATCAGGAGGGAAAGTTCAATGAAAAAAAGAAATATGATCGCAGCCCTGCTTTGCAGCGCATGCCTTGTGGCAGGAAGCGTAAATCCTGTATTTGCGGATGCAACCAAGGTTGTAACACTTGGAGCAGATCTTTCCGATGCCCAGAAACAGACAATGATGAAATATTTTAATGTAAGTGCAGATCAGGTTCAGATTTTAACTGTTACCAACAGGATGAGCACAATCATCTGGATAATATTGCACCACAGGAGCAGATCGGTTCCCATACATTAAGCTGTGCTTATGTAAAACCAACCCAGTCCGGCGGAATTAAAGTCCGTACTGCCAACCTTAACTGGGTAACCGGTAATATGATCGCCACTTCTCTTTCCACATCCGGTGTCAAGAACTGTGAAGTCATTGCCGCATGCCCGATGGAAGTATCCGGAACCGGTGCACTGACAGGTATTCAGATGGCCTATGAGAAAGCCAGTGGAGAGAAACTGGATGCGACCAAGACCAAACTTGCTAACCAGGAGATCGTGACAACCGGAGAGCTTGCGGATAAGGTTGGTAAAGACCAGGCGACAACAGTAGTGAACCAGTCCAAGATGGACGTGATCCAGAACGATGTGCAGAATGCGGATGAGATCCAGAATATTGTAATCAATGTGGCGAACCAGAATAATATTTCAGTAAGCCAGGATGACATTGATAAAATTGTTTCTCTGCTTCAGCAGATCGCTCAGCAGGGTTATAACTATGATGACGTGAAACAGACACTGGAACAGGTAGATGCCAATACAACAGGCGCAAGTACAACTTCTGCGGCAGAGACAGGGGATTCCATGGATGAAGAGAACCCGGATGATACCGTAGACGTGGATCAGAGTACCGAAGATGATGACGATATTATGAATAACGTAAATTCCGATGTGCTGGGAGATAATGTGATCGAAAGCTCCACAGAGGAGAACGATCAGGAAGAAGCGCCGGCGGAGGATTCTGCAGATAGCAGTGAGACAGAAATCCCGGATGCGACCGAGGACGGAACTTACACAGAGGAAGATTCCACAGAGGATACAGCAGAGGGAACTTCAGCAGATGAAACGGGAATCCCGGAGGCAACAGAGGAGAATACGGATTCTTCTGAGGAGTCCTCTGATCAGTCAGAGACTTCAGGTGCAGAAGCGGATGCTTCCCAGATTGACACTTCCGTACTCAGCGAAGAGAATAAGACATACTACGACAAGTTTGAACTCTTTGTAAAAGGAGAGTATGAAGGTGATGCGGATGCCCTTCTGGCAGCAACTGAGAATACGGAAGCTGTGGCAACAGTAACTCTGGACCAGCAGACAGCGAAGAGCGTTGCCGAGACTGTTGAGAAGCAGTATTATGATATCCTGAAAGACGGTACAGGATCTTATGTGGCAGACGGAACTGAGACATATCTCACACCGGAGCTGAACATGATGGATCAGAACCTCAAGAAACTTTTTGGAATTGAGATCACGGAAGAAAATTCAGATACTACAGATGAGGCTGCTGCTCTTCTTGCAGATGTAACAGAAGAAGATAAACAGACTCTTTATAAGGAGACGATGAAATATCTTGCAGGACTTTACGGTGAGAATACCGATACTTCTGAGGAAGAGTCAGCACAGTAAAGAGATTTTTGAACAGTTTCCATGATCAGGAAATAAAGCCTTCCGCCGCAGAGACTTGGAATTTCAGTTTCTGCGGCGGCTTTTTGTGTGTTTTATATGAAGGATTTGGGGAAGCACTGGAAAAATATTTTCTTCTGTGCTAAAATTGACCATAAATCGGTTTTATGGAATTCATACACTGGAAACCGTTACAGGGAAATGAGAAAGGGAAAAGGTAGAATTTATGAGCCTGGCAGTAGTAACATTGAAAAAAGGCGAAGGCAGATTCCTGAAATCAGGAGGCCTCTGGGTATATGATAATGAGATCGCAACGATCATGGGAAGCTTCGTGAACGGAGATATTGTGCTGGTCCACGATTTTGACGGTTATCCGATGGGAAGAGGGTTTATCAACACCAATTCCAAGATTGCTGTGCGTATGCTCACCAGAGATGAGCACAGAGAGATCAATGAGGACTTTTTGAGGCAACGTGTCCGTGATGCCTGGGAATACCGCAAAAAAAGTCGTAGACACCGGAAGCTGCCGCGTGATCTTCGGGGAGGCAGATTTTCTTCCTGGCCTTGTTGTGGATAAGTTTTCTGACGTGCTGGTAGTACAGTCTCTGGCACTTGGGATCGACCGCCTTAAGGGAACGATCATTGAGGCGCTGAAGGATATTCTTGCAGAGGACGGGATCCAGATCCGGGGTGTCTATGAGAGAAGTGATGCAAAGGTCCGCCGCCAGGAAGGAATGGAACTTACCAAGGGATTTATCGGAGAAGAATTTCCGACGATCGTTCAGATTGAAGAGAATGGTGTAAAATATGAAGTGGACATCAAGGACGGACAGAAGACCGGATTTTTCCTGGATCAGAAATACAACCGTCTGGCAATCCAGCGACTTTGCAAAAATGCGAAAGTGCTGGACTGCTTTACACATACCGGATCATTTGCACTGAATGCGGGAATTGCAGGAGCACAGAGTGTTCTGGGTGTGGATGCATCTGAAACTGCGGTAAATCAGGCAAGACGCAATGCAGAACTTAACGGACTGGACGGAACTGTGAAGTTTCTCTGTGAAGATGTATTTGAACTTCTCCCGGAACTTGAGGAGAAGGGAGAGAAATTTGATGTGGTGATCCTGGATCCTCCGGCATTTACGAAATCCAGAAGTTCCGTAAAAAATGCGGTAAAAGGTTATCGTGAGATCAACTTAAGAGCTATGCGTCTTGTAAAAGATGGCGGTTTTCTTGCAACCTGTTCCTGCTCTCACTTCATGACCTATGAGCTGTTTACACAGACGATCGGTCAGGCTGCGAAGAATGTACACAAGAGACTTCGCCAGGTAGAGTATCGTACACAGGCACCGGATCATCCGATCCTCTGGTCGGCAGATGAGTCCTATTATCTTAAATTCTACATTTTCCAGGTATGTAATGACCGGTAACAGCTTCGGCGCATTCTTTTTGAAGAGGCGGAAACAGTAATACCGGCAGTAAAAAGGAGATGCAGATTCTATGAGAGACAAATTTAACAAGTTTATGCAGGGACGCTACGGAGTGGATGAACTTTCCAGGTTTACCATGGGAGCCGCACTGGTGCTGATCATTCTGACTATGTTTATCACCATGTTCAACAGAAATCTGGGCAGTATTTTTGATTTCTGGGAATTGCGGCGATCGTGTATGCGTATTTTCGTATTTTTCCAGAAATATTCAGCAGCGTTATGCGGAGAACCAGAAATATCTTCAGATGACATTCGAAGTTCCGGCTTCGTTTACAATAAAAGAAAAATCTGATGAAACAAAGAAAAACGCACCATATTTACAGTTGCCCGGGCTGTGGACAGAAGGTCCGTATTCCCAGGGGGAAAGGCAAGATAGAGATCGAATGTCCGAAATGCCACACGAAATTCGTAAAGAGGAGCTGAAATGTTCGGATATGTGACAGTTAATAAACCGGAGATCAAATTTAAAGATTTTGATATGTACCGTTCTTTTTACTGCGGACTTTGCAGAGAACTGAGGGAAAGATATGGCATACCAGGACAGATCTCACTGACTTATGATATGACCTTTGTGGTCCTTCTGCTGAGTGGAGTATATGAACCACCTACACAGAAGGGAACTTCAAGGTGTGCGGTCCATCCTCTGAAACCACAGCCTGTGCGCCGGAATGCAATTACGGAATACTGTGCGGATATGAATGTGATCCTTTCATATTATAATGCATGGATGACTGGCAGGATGAGCATAAACCTTTGCGTTACGCATACGCCAGACTTCTTAAGACCGGCGGAGAGAAACATATGGCTCATTATCCGGAGAAGATCCGCAGGATAAAGGAAGCTCTTATGGAACTTTCCAGTCTGGAAAAACAGGGAGAAACCGATGTGGACCGTGTTGCCGGGTGTTCCGGAAGGATCATGGAGGAGGTCTTTGCGTTCCGTAAGGATGTGTGGGAATCTTCACTGCGGCGGATGGGATTTTATCTCGGGAAGTTTATTTATATCCTGGATGCTTATGACGATGTGGAAAAAGATGCAGAAAACGGAAATTACAATCCGTTCCTTAAAAAATATAAGATGGAAGGGTTCGAGGAAGAGATACGCCGGATGCTTACAATGATGCTGGCAGAAAGCTGCAGGGAATTTGAAAGAATGCCCGTGATCCGATATGGTGATATCCTTCGAAATATTTTATATTCCGGCGTCTGGTGCCGCTTCACAGCCATCGGACAGAAACGCAGGGAAGAACGGGAGAAAGAAAAGAAATGTTAGATCCATACAGTGTGCTGGGAGTTCCCAGAAACGCATCTGATGATGAAATAAAGAAGGCATACCGGAAGCTCAGCCGAAAATATCATCCGGATGCCAATATCAATAATCCGAATAAAGATCAGGCAGAAGAGAAATTCAAGGAAGTACAGCAGGCGTACGAACAGATCATGAAAGAGCGGGAGTATGGCGGAAGTGCTTCGGGAAATGGGTATGGCAGCTATGGAAATTACGGCGGTTTTGGCGGCTATGGAAGTGCAGGTTCCAGTACCTATCAGGATGAAGAGAGCATGCGAAGACGTGCTGCTTCCAATTATGTGCAGAGCGGCCATTATCAGGAGGCTATGAATGTCCTGAATTCTCTTGGCCAGAAAAATGGCGAGTGGTATTATCTGGCTGCCATGGCCAATATGGGACTTGGCAATAATGTGACGGCTCTGGATCAGATCCGGGAAGCAGTCCGACAGGAGCCTGATAATGTGCAGTACCGCATGATCCTTCAGAGAATGGAGGGCGGCGGTGGCTGGTACCAGCAGCAACAGGATCCTTTTTGGAGGAATGCCGACAGCAGGTGGAGATATGTGTGATGCCTGCTGCCGGACTATGGCCTGTGCCATGTGCTGGCCGGGTGGTATTTTCTGCTGCTGATGCGGAGGATAACTATCCGTTTTGAGTATGTTTGTAAGGCGGATCCTGCAGATCCGTTTTGCGATAGATAGGGCAGAACATGTTTGTAAGGCAAACCGCGAAGTGGCTGCGCTCATGAGCGTGCAGCGGAGCAGAATGTTTTGCATCAATGTATCTGCCGGGAAAAAGAGGAGGAAATCGTTATGAGTATAAGAATTGGTATCTTAGGTTATGGAAATCTTGGACGCGGTGTAGAGTGCGCGATCAAACACAATCCGGATACAGAGCTGGTTGCAGTATTTACCAGACGTGACCCGGAAACAGTAAAGATCCTTACAGAGACTGCTAAAGTTTATTCTGTAAACGACGCAGAGAAGCTGAAAGATGAGATCGATGTCCTGATCATCTGCGGAGGAAGTGCTACAGATCTTCCTGTTCAGACACCGGAATATGTGAAATACTTCAATGTTGTGGACAGCTTTGATACACATAAGAGAATTCCAGAGCATTTCGCAAATGTTGACAAGGCAGCAACGGAAACTGGTCATGTAGGAATCATCTCTGTAGGCTGGGATCCGGGAATGTTCTCACTGAACCGTATGTACGCAAATGCCATCCTTACAAACGGAAACGATTATACATTCTGGGGTAAAGGTGTCAGCCAGGGACACTCTGATGCAGTCCGCCGTATCAAAGGCGTAAAAGACGCAAAACAGTACACAATCCCTGTAGAGGCAGCACTTGAGGCAGTAAGAAACGGAGAAAATCCAGAGCTTACCACACGTCAGAAACATACAAGAGAGTGCTTCGTAGTTGCTGAGGAAGGTGCTGATCTTGCGCGTATCGAAGAAGAGATCAAGACTATGCCGAACTACTTTGATGAGTATGACACAACGGTACACTTTATTTCCCAGGAAGAACTTAACCGTGACCACAGCGGAATCCCACATGGTGGTTTTGTGATCCGCAGCGGAAAAACAGGATGGAATGATGAGAACAGCCATGTGATCGAGTACAGCCTGAAACTGGATTCCAATCCGGAGTTCACATCTTCCGTTATCGTTGCTTATGCAAGAGCTGCATATCGCATGAACCAGGAAGGACAGAAGGGATGCAAAACTGTATTTGATGTTGCACCGGCATATTTAAGTGCACTTGACGGAGCAGAACTTCGCAAAAAAATTCCTGTAGGAAATTCTCTGTAACAGAGTTGTTACAGGAAGTAACATTTTTATTAATATCAGATCCCCGGAATATTCAGCGCATATACCTGATGATCCGGGGATTTTTTATGCTGATGAAGGTGCCTGCACAGGAAGAAGAATCCTGGAATCGGGATTTTTCCTGTGCGGAAAAGGAGATTGGAGAGGGAAAAAACGGGAAAGAGTTGACGGGAGATAAAGAATGGTATATAATATGGACGTAAATTTGTAACAGAATTGTAATGAATTGCACGTTTTATTTACCGCTCACAGGATGGGCAGTGCAGACAACGATCAGCCGGACTTCATAAATAGTAAATATCAATTATCTATCAAAGGAAGGTATGTATGCGAAAATTAAGCAAAAAATGGAAACTTTGGGGACTTTTTTGATCTTGATGTTTTTGCAGCCGGAGCGACTGTACACACAACTGTAACGGATGTACAGGCGGCAACCAAGAATGGTTTTAAAACAGAAGGCGGGAAGTCCTATTACTACAAAAACGGAAAGAAAGTAAAAGGTTGGCTTACTCTGAACAGAAAGAAGTATTACTTCAATGCCTCTACAGGAGTTCAGGTAAAAGGCTGGGCAAAGGACAGCAAGGGTAAACGCTACTTCTATAATGCCAATGGAGCTAAGGGCTATATGGCAACAGGCTGGCTGACAGACAGCAAGAAGAATACCCGTTACTTTAATCCGTCTACCGGTTATATGACAACCAAGTGGGCAACCATCAGCAATAAGAAATATTATTTCTACAGCGGCAATGGTGTTGCAGCCAAGAGTACGTTTCTTACAGATTCCAAGAACGTGACCAGATATTTTACAAGCAAATGCTTTATGGCCACCGGCTGGGCAACAACATCGACAGCGAAGAAACGCTATTTTGACCCGAGCACAGGTGCTATGTATACAGGCTTCAGGAAGATTGGAAGCTATACATATTATTTCTATAAATCAAAGAAGTCCAAAGGCATTATGGCCACCGGATGGGTGTCCAATATTACCAGCGGAGTGAAATACTATTTTGACCCGTCTACCGGTGTTATGGCTACAGGAACCAAGACCATTGACGGAGTGCAGTACACATTCAGCAGTTCCGGAGTTCTTCAGTCCAGCGGCAGCAATCCGAATACAACAACTCCTTCAAGTTCCAGGACGATCAAAAATTTCCTGGCCAATGCCCTGAAACCGGTAGGACAGACGCTTTATGTATGGGGCGGTGGACATAACTGGTCAGATGCAACCAGAAAAGGTGTAAGCTCCAAGTGGAAACAGTGGTATGATAATAATTCAAGTTCTTATAACTACAGAAACTATATGGACCTCAGTGAATCTACAGAACAGAAGGGCCTTGACTGTTCCGGTTATGTAGGATGGTCTGTATACCAGATCATGCAGAGTAAATCAGGTGGAGTGAATTATACAACTGTTTCCGGAGATATCGGTTCCCTGTATTCTGGCAGGGGAATGGGAAGGATCATTTCCCAGTCAACGCTGTCAAGTTCAAACTGGAAACTTTATCCTGGAGATATCGGATATAACGATGGACATACATGGATGGTTCTTGGTCAGTGCGCAGATAAGAGTGTTGTGATTCTGCACTGTACGCCGAATGCAGGCGTCAGATTTCCGGAACACCGACACCTAACGGAACTTACGGAAGCCAGGCGATCAAGCTTGCAGAAACTTATATGGCAAAATATCCGGGCGTATCCAAATATGATTACCATGAGTCCAGCGGTAATTACATCCGTAATGGAGCATATTTCAGATGGAACAGAAGCACACTTTCTGATCCGGATGGATACCTGAAGAAGACTGCAAATCAGATTCTTGCAGATCTGTTCAATTAAAAACAGGCTGCAACAGAAATATCAAAAAATTTTATTGAATCAACAAAAAGGGAGAACCGAAAATGCAAGGTTCTCTCTTTTTTAATGTCAAAATAATTAATAAATGTTACAAAGTTTTAAACTAATTGATAGAAAAACCTTGCAATCCAAATAACACTGTGATTAATATATAAAAAGATTGGAACAAGATATTGCAGAAATATTACATGAACTGCTGAGAATGAAATAACAGCAGAGACAAGTAAACAAACGACAGACACAGAGAACTGTCGGATAAATCAGAATTCAGAATCAGATTGCGAGGGTGAACAGTCATGAAGAAAAGAATATTATGTCTGACACTGGCGCTCATCATCAGCGGAGCACAGGTAGTCAGCGTAAGCGCAACAAGAGAAGATGAGGCAGCACTTCAGCAGGAAATGGATGCAACCAATGAACAGCTGAATGCGACTTATTCCAGATTGGATGATCTTTCCGCACAGAAATCACAGATTGAAGGCGAAATTTCCACTCTTGATGCCAATCTTGTAAACGTGATGGTTTCAATCCAGACACTGGAGGGAGACATCTCTAATAAAGAAGCTGATATTGCTTCTACCCAGACGAACCTTGAGAAGGCTAAGAATGCCAAGACCAAGCAGTATGAGGCAATGAAGAAGCGTATTCAGTATCTCTATGAGAAAGGTGGAGATGATGCATGGTTCCAGATGATGCTTAATGCAGAGAACCTGTCAGATCTTCTCACGAAAGCTGAGTACACACAGAAGACATATGAACAGGACAGAAAGAGCCTTGAGAAGTATTCCAATACCATTCAGCAGGTTGCCAACCTGGAAGCTCAGTATACACAGGAGAAGGCAGAACTTGAGGGAATGAAGCAGGAGTACGAGGCTGAGTCACAGAATCTGCAGGTACAGCTGGATGAGAAGCGTGCCACATCTGCGGATTATGACAATGAGATCGCTTATGCACAGCAGCAGGCTACAGACTATGCGAACCTTCTTGCAGAGCAGACAGCAGAGCTTCAGCGTCTGGAGGCAGAGCGTATCGCGGCAGAAGAGGAAGCGAGACGTCAGGCAGAAGCAGAAGCAGCTGCAAGAGCACAGGCAGAGGCAGAAGCACAGGCCCGTGCAGAAGCAGAAGCACAGGCGCAGCAGGATGAAGAAGCTGACAGCGAAGAAGATGTGCAGTATGATGAGAACGGTGATGAGATCGTAAATACAGACGAGGACGCTGCTGAAGATGATACTGAGTGTGTGGATGAAGATACAGACACAGCAGATGGAGAGAACGATGATACTCAGTATGATGAAGACGGTAATGCCATAACAGGCGATGAAACAGAAGATACCAACACAGACGATGCAGAAGCCAATACAGACGCGGATTATGATAACAGCGGAGATACTTCCGAAGATACTTCTTCTGACAGTGGAAGCTCTTCTTCCTACAGTGGCTCAGGTTCTTCTGTTGTAGATTATGCGACACAGTTTGTTGGAAATCATACGTATGGGGCGGAACAAGCCTTACCAATGGTGCAGACTGCTCCGGTTTTGTACAGAGTGTATATGCCAACTTTGGCGTAAGCTTCCGAGAACTTCCTATGAGCAGCAGAATGCAGGTACTGAGGTATCTTATGCAGATGCCCAGCCAGGAGATCTGATCTGCTATGGTGGACATGTGGCTATTTACATGGGCAATGGACAGATCGTACATGCATCCAATTCTCAGGATGGTATTAAGATCAGTAACGATGCGACATACAGAACGATTGTCTCTGTAAGACGTCTTGTATAATCACGAACCATATAAAATTTATTAAGATGAAGATATTGAACAGCCTGGCGGCATATTCCGCCAGGCTGTTTCTTATAAGGAAACAGTGAATTTATATCAAAAAAATCTGAAACAGTATTGACATATAATTAACAGGGTGTTATTATAATGTCAGTATAATTCCATATTGAACATAGCAAGTGCTGAGGGCATCTGACAGTCATGGATTATCAGAAGCCAGCAGAAAAGGGAATCAGGTGAGAAACCTGAGCGATCCGGTCACTGTAACGGAGGAGCGAATCTCAGAATCCATTGTACCTATGTATGAGAAGGAGAGACGAGCCATGATCCCGGAGCCAGGAAACCTGCTTGTTATGGCGAGGTTAAACTTCCGTGTAAAGTGTAACAACCATTTCAGGGACTCCGCACCCCTGGGACGTGTCTACTTTTTTTACGAGAGTAGGCATTTTTTTTTATGGAATGCGCCTGTTCATATGAATTATACATGATTAAATGGCAGGCGATACTACTCCGGATACATTCGTTCCCTCCGCGCACTCATGAACGGATTATATTTCTACCCCGGGGTGGCATCGCTACCTCTTTTTACGGAAAAATTAAGAGAGTGCATGATCCGGGAGGAGATAAGAACCATGGAGAAACCATATTGGGAGGGAAAAGAATATTCCTATTTCAGCCACAAAAAATGCGAGTATTTTCCATGCCATAAAGGAGCAGATCCGGAAAATTTTAACTGCCTGTTCTGTTATTGTCCGCTGTATGCACTGGGAGATAAATGCGGTGGTAATTTCCATTTTACGGAAAGCGGAATCAAGGACTGCACTGCGTGTAAACTTCCTCACAGAAGAGAGAATTATGGATATATCACAGGAAAATATCAGGAACTTGCGGATATGATAAGAAAGCAGAGAGAGAATTCTCAGGCAGATGAGAAATGATAATAAAGAAAATATAATATAACCCGAAATAATAAGCTAGCTCGACACATGGTAAAAATGTGTCCGAGCTGGCTTTTTTGGTTGTGAGTCAAACATGAATGTGTATTCGGATACATTTTATGTATATTCGATCTTACTGTTTTACCAGATCATCTGGTCTGCAGAAATACCTTCAATCTTGGAAGCTGATTGTTCAGAATCAGCTGTTCCGGGAACATGGCCTGATGAACAAATTCAGCAGCACAGGTAAAATCACCGATGTGTTCCGGACCGTGACTGTCACTGGAGAGCAGCAGCGGCAGATGATATTTGCGGCAGCAGCGGAGAATCTCATAACAGTTTTCTCTGGTATCACCACGGTAGCCATATGGAGCCAGGGAAGCTTCGTTAATTTCAAAGATTGTTCCGGTTTCTCTGGCAGTTCGGGCAAGAACATCATAATTTACCGGATAATGGGTGTTGTCGCTGTGACCGAGGATTTTGACACAGGGATTCTTCATGACATTGACAAAAGCTTCTGTGTTCTCGTCTCTGGTACTGGGACGGTAGTTCCAGGTATGCATGCTTGCGATGGCATAATCAAGTTTACATAATAATTCCTGATCCAGATCTACAGTTCCCTTCCGGTCCAGAATATTCAGTTCGATTCCGTAGAGCAGATCTACTCCGAAATGTTTTTTCGGAGAATAGGTAAGGCTCCGGAAATAGGAAGAAGTTCCGGCAGCCAGAGTTCCGGGACCGTGGTCTGTGATTCCGAGAAGCCGGAGGCCCTTCCCTGCGGCTGCCCGGGCCATATTGGTGATGGTGCATTCCGTGCCGTGACCGCTGGCGATGGAATGTGTATGCATATCAGAAAGATACATAAATTTACACCTCTTTTACTGTTCATGAACATGTGACGGAATATCCGCTTGACTAAAGGAATTTCTATATAAATCCAAGTATGGCAGAACAGAAAAACAAAGTCAATAGAGAAAAATATAAAAACACGAAAAACAAATAGAACCAACGGGGTTCACCCAATAAAACCACAAAAACAGCAAGAAACACATGTTGGATTTCGTTGACATCAAACAGGGGGTAAGGTATAATGAAATTACATGAGCACATAGCCGGACAGGAGCGGTTCTGGAAGCGTGGAGGCAGACAGATCACCAGAAACAACCGGTTATGAGAAAGGAGAATCATGGAGAAATTTCATATAGCAGATATCCCGAAAACAGACAGGATCACACATCTTGTGGATAATCTTTATGCCAAGATGCCGGTGATCGAATCTGCCAGAGCGAAACTGGTCACAGAGTCCTACAAGGAAACTGAAGACGAGCCGATCATCACACGCAGAGCGAAGGCTTTTGCCCATATCCTGCATAACATTCCGATCATCATCCGTGATGAGGAACTGATCGTCGGAAGCAGCACCCTGGCACCAAGAGGATGTCAGACATTCCCGGAGTATTCTTTCCAGTGGCTGGAGGATGAACTGGATACGGTGGCTACCAGAACTGCTGATCCATTTTATATTTCGGAGGAGACCAAGGCGGATCTTCGGGAGGTACATAAATACTGGAAGGGTAAGACTACCAGCGAGCTTGCGACTTCCTATATGGCTCCGGAAGCGATCCTTGCCATTGACCACAACATTTTTACACCGGGAAATTATTTCTACAATGGTGTAGGACATGTAACGGTTAAATATGAGGAAGTTCTGGCAATTGGTTATGAGGGTATCATTGCCAAAGCACAGAAAGAACTGGATGAAAGTAATGTGGGAGATGGTGATTATGCGAAGAAGTCACGTTTCCTGGAAGCAGTGATCTTAAGCTGCCAGGCTGTTATTGATTATGCGCATCGTTATGCAGAGCTTGCAGAGCAGATGGCATATCAGTGTCAGGATCCGACCAGAAAACAGGAGCTTCTCCAGATTGCGTCCAACTGTACACGTGTGCCGGAGAAAGGTGCCCGTAATTTCTATGAAGCCTGCCAGTCTTTCTGGTTCGTACAGCAGCTGATCCAGATGGAGAGCAGCGGACATTCCATTTCACCGGGACGTTTTGACCAGTACATGTATCCGTATTACAAGAGTGATATGGAGGCAGGTAATCTTACCAGAGAGTTTGCTCAGGAACTGATGGACTGTATCTGGGTAAAATTAAACGATCTGAACAAATGCCGTGATGCTGCATCAGCAGAAGGTTTTGCAGGCTACAGCCTTTTCCAGAACCTGATCGCAGGCGGCCAGAATAAAGACGGTGAGGATGTGACCAACGATCTTTCCTTTATGTGTATTCAGGCATCCATGCATGTGCATCTTCCGGCACCGTCTCTTTCTGTAAGAGTATGGAACGGATCTCCACATGAATTCCTGATCAAAGCTGCAGAGCTTACAAGAACAGGAATCGGACTTCCGGCTTATTATAATGATGAGGTTATCATTCCGGCGCTGCAGAACAGAGGACTTTCTCTTGCAGATGCCAGGGAATATAACATCATTGGATGCGTAGAACCGCAGAAAGCTGGTAAGACAGACGGCTGGCATGATGCGGCATTCTTCAATATGTGCCGCCCGCTGGAGATGGTTTTCTCCAATGGTATGGATAAAGGAGTCCAGATCGGTGTCAGGACAGGCGATGTCACAGAGATGAAGACCTTTGATGAGTTTTATGACGCATATAAGAAACAGATGGAATATTTTATTTCCCTGCTTGTAAATGCAGACAATGCCATTGACGTGGCACATGCTGAGAGGTGTCCGCTTCCATTCCTTTCCTGTATGGTGGATGACTGCATGAAACGTGGTAAATCCGTTCAGGAGGGAGGCGCTGTTTATAACTTTACCGGCCCTCAGGGATTTGGTATTGCAAACATGGCAGATTCTCTGTATGCGATCCGTAAACTTGTTTATGAAGAAAAGAAAGTTACCATGGAAGAGATGAAGGAAGCTCTGGCATGGAACTATGGCAAGGGTATTGATGCACAGTCTGCAGCAGATATTACTACAATTGTAATGCAGAAGCTTCAGGAAAATGGCATCGGTGTAAATGAGCAGACAGCCAAGGCTGTTATGACAGCAGCGCTTGGAGCAGAACCATCTCCGGAGAAAAAGGCAAGATTTGAAGAAATCCACAAACTGATCGATGAAGTTCCGAAATACGGAAACGATATTCCGGATGTGGATTATTTTGCAAGAGATGTTGCCTATACTTACACAAAACCACTTCAGAAATACAAAACCCGAGAGGCGGACATTATCAGGCCGGACTTTATCCGGTATCCGCAAATGTTCCCCTTGGCGGACAGACCGGTGCTACACCGGATGGCCGTTATGCACATACACCAGTTGCAGATGGTGTTTCTCCGTCAGCAGGCAAGGATGTGAAGGGCCCGACAGCAGCAGCAACTTCCGTATCCCGTCTGGATCACTTTATCGTATCCAACGGAACACTGTTCAATCAGAAATTCCATCCGTCTGCACTTGCAGGAAGAGAGGGCCTGGAGAAAATTTGTAGCACTGATCCGTGGATACTTTGATCAGAAGGGTATGCACATGCAGTTCAATGTTGTCGACAGAGAGACACTTCTGGATGCTCAGAAACATCCGGAGAAATACAAACATCTGGTTGTACGTGTTGCCGGATACAGTGCACTGTTCACTACGCTTTCCAGATCTCTGCAGGATGATATCATCCGAAGAACAGAGCAGGGATTTTAACCGGGGACGCGCAGCAGACGCAAGGAATTAAGAGGTAATTATGGACTATTTGGATACAAAGGGCAGGATCTTTGATATTCAGAAATATTCAGTACACGATGGTCCGGGTATCCGTACCATCGTGTTCCTGAAAGGATGTGTTCTTCGCTGCCGCTGGTGCTGCAATCCGGAATCACAGGAGTACCGGATCCAGAACATGAAAGTTCTGGGTGAGGACAAGGTGATCGGCCGTGATGTGACAGTTCGCGAGATGATCGAGGAAGTGGAGAAAGACCGCGCATATTATTATCGCTCCGGAGGAGGAATTACCCTTTCCGGTGGTGAATGTATGTGTCAGGCGGATTTTTCCAGAGATCTTCTCCGTGCGGCAAAAGAACGTGGTATTAATACCGCAATAGAGAGCATGGCATGTGCTCCCTGGGAAAAGATCGAACAGGTTCTTCCTTACTTGGATGTATATCTGATGGATATCAAACATATGAACCAGGAAAAACATAAGGAGTTTACAGGAAGGGCTAACGGACTGATGCTGGAAAATGCAAGGAAAGTTGCGCTCTACGGAAAAACCAGACTGGTGATCCGTGTTCCGGTTATTCCGACATTCAATGATTCTGTGGAAGAGATCCAGGCGATCGCCAGATTTGCGGCATCCCTTCCGGGCGTAAACAAAATTCATCTTCTTCCCTACCACAGACTGGGACAGGATAAATATGAAGGACTTGGACGCCCTTATTTAATGGAAGGAATTCTTCCGCCGACAGCAGAACATATGCAGATGTTAAAGAACGCGGTGCATGCGGTATGCGGTTTGGACTGTCAGATTGGCGGCTGAGAAACACGGGATTAAAGAGAAAAGATCCTCTGCAAACATACAACATAAAAACAATAAAACAACATAACAAACAACAAGAAACCAACACAAAACAACGGATTGCCCTTGACTTATTTTGTGGTATGGGGTAAAATGTTCTCAGAAACAAAATAGTGCAATCCAATGCTCAAGGAGGAAATTAAGCATGGTAAACGAGTTTGAAATCAAAAAACAGCTTTGTGACATCGGTAAGAGAATCTACAACCGTAACATGGTTGCAGCTAACGACGGAAACTTTTCTGTTAAGATAGCTGAGAATGAATATCTTTGCACACCAACTGGTGTATCCAAAGGATTCATGACACCAGAGTTCATCTGTAAAGTAGATGGTAAAGGTAATGTAATCCAGGCTAACCCGGGATTCAAACCATCATCTGAGATCAAGATGCACATGAGAGTATATGAGAAGAGACCGGACGTAGGATCTGTTGTACATGCTCATCCGATCTATGCAACATCTTTCGCAATCGCAGGTATTCCGCTTACACAGCCGATCATGCCGGAGGCAGTTATCGCTCTTGGATGCGTTCCGATCGCTGAGTATGGTACACCTTCCACAATGGAGATTCCGGACAACCTTGAGAAATACCTTCCATACTTTGATGCAGTACTTCTTGAGAACCACGGAGCACTTACATGGAGCACAGACCTTAACGCTGCATACATGAAGATGGAGTCTGTAGAGTTCTACGCACAGCTTCTGTATCAGACCAAGCTCCTTGGCGGACCGAAGGAATTCGACAAAGAGAACATCGAGAAACTCTATGCGATCCGTCGTAAATTTGGTATGCCTGGTAAACATCCGGCAAGCCTCTGCCTGAACAAAGACGGCAAGAACTGCCACAACTGCGGTGGTGCATGCCACAGTGAGGACTACAAACAGTTCCCGGGATATCAGTATGATTTCGTTGGAAAAGACTGCGGAACAAGCGCTGCTGATCCTCAGGGTGAGGCTCCGGCTGCTGCAAACAACGATGCAGAGCTTGTTGCTCAGATCACAAAACAGGTTATGGCTCAGCTTGGCCTGAAATAATCTTTTGACGGAATAATTAAGGAGGACAATCTCATGCCAATAAGTGAGAATATGGTACAGGAAATTGTACAGGAAGTTATGGCAAAGATGCAGATTGCAGATGCTCCGGCCGGAAAACATGGCGTTTTCAAGGATATGAATGATGCTATCGAAGCAGCCAAGAAGGCTCAGCTGGTAGTTAAGACAATGTCTATGGACCAGAGAGAAAAGATCATCACCTGCATCCGCAAGAAGATCAAAGAGAATGCGGAAGTACTGGCACGTATGGGTGTTGAGGAAACTGGTATGGGTAATGTAGGAGATAAGATCCTCAAACATCACCTGGTAGCAGATAAGACTCCTGGTACCGAAGACATCACAACAACTGCATGGTCCGGAGACAGAGGACTGACTCTGATCGAGATGGGACCGTTTGGCGTGATCGGTGCGATCACACCATGTACAAACCCAAGTGAAACAGTTCTCTGCAACACAATGGGTATGCTGGCAGGAGGAAATACAGTAGTATTCAATCCGCATCCGGCAGCAGTGAAAACTTCTATTTATGCAATCAATCTTCTGAACGAGGCTTCCTTGGAATCAGGCGGCCCGGACAATATTGCTGTCACAGTTGAGAAACCAACTCTTGAGACAAGCAATATCATGATGAAACATAAAGATATCCATCTGATCGCAGCAACAGGAGGCCCTGGTGTTGTAACAGCGGTTCTTTCCTCCGGTAAGAGAGGAATCGGTGCAGGAGCAGGTAACCCGCCGGCACTGGTTGATGATACTGCTGATATCCGTAAGGCAGCAAGGGATATCGTAAACGGGTGTACATTCGATAATAACCTTCCATGTATCGCAGAGAAGGAAGTTGTTGCAGTATCTTCCGTAGTTGATGAGTTAATGCACTACATGCTTACAGAGAATGACTGCTACCTTGCATCCAAGGAAGAGCAGGACAAACTTGTTGAGACTGTACTTGCAGGCGGCAAGCTGAACCGTAAATGTGTAGGACGTGATGCGAAGACCCTTCTTTCCATGATCGGAGTTCAGGCACCGGCCAATACCCGCTGCATCATCTTCGAGGGACCGAAGGAACATCCGCTTATCACAACAGAGCTTATGATGCCAATCCTCGGAATCGTAAGAGCAAAGGATTTCGACGATGCTGTAGAGCAGGCTGTATGGCTTGAGCATGGCAACCGTCATTCCGCACATATTCATTCCAAGAATATCGATAACATTACAAAATATGCGAAAGCAATCGATACCGCGATCCTTGTAAAGAACGGCCCGTCCTATTCCGCACTTGGATTCGGAGGAGAAGGTTTCTGTACATTTACCATCGCAAGCCGTACAGGTGAGGGACTTACAAGCGCAAGCACATTCACAAAGAGAAGACGCTGCGTAATGACAGACAGCCTTTGCATTCGTTGATCAGGAGGAACATAAATCATGGATATGAACAATGTAAATATCGAAGAAATCGTTAAACAGGTTCTCTCCGGCATGACAGGAAACGCTCCGGCAGCAGCTGCTGCACCAAGCACTCCGGCTGCTCCGGCAGGAAACACAATTCCGAAAAAAGCAAGAGTAGCAATGATGACAGAGAAGAAACATTTTGAGCTTCAGGAGTATGATCTTCCGGAAGTTGGCGACGACGACATCCTTGTTAAAGTTGAGGGATGCGGTGTCTGTGGAACAGATGCTCATGAGTACAAAAATGACCCGTTCGGTCTTATCCCGGTAGTTCTCGGACATGAGGGAACCGGTGAGATCGTAAAAATGGGTAAAAACGTTAAAGTTGATACAGCTGGTAAACCGGTTAAAGTCGGCGACAAGATCGTTACATGTATGATCTTCAAAGATGATCCGGAAATCACAATGTTCGACCTTAACAAGAAGAACGTAGGCGGCGCTGATGTATACGGACTTCTTCCAGATGACGATGTAAAATTCAACGGATGGTTCGCTGATTACATCTTCATCAGAGGCGGAAAATTCGGTTCCACATTCTTCAATGTAAGCGACTTGGATCTTGATTCCCGTATCCTCATCGAGCCATGTGCAGTACTTGTACATGCAGTAGAGAGAGCAAAAACAACAGGAATCCTGAAATTCAACAGCAGAGTTGTTGTTCAGGGCTGCGGACCGATCGGTCTGATCTGCATCGCTGTTCTCCATACAATGGGCGTTCACAATATCTGTGCAGTAGACGGAAATGAGAAACGTCTTGAGTTTGCCAAGAGAATGGGCGCAAACACAACTGTAAACTTTATGAATTTCAAAGGCATTGAGGCACTTACTGAGGCTGTTAAAGAGGCTCAGGGCGGACATCTTGCAGATTTCGCTTTCCAGTGTACTGGAAATCCTCATGCACATTCCAACATTTATAAATTCATCCGCAACGGCGGCGGTCTTTGCGAGCTTGGTTTCTTCATCAACGGTGGAGACGCAACCATTAACCCGCACTTCGACCTCTGCTCCAAAGAGATCAACCTTGTTGGTTCCTGGGTATACAACCTGAGAGACTATGCAACAACATTTGATTTCCTTAAGAGAGCAAAAGCAATCGGACTTCCGATGTCTGAGCTGATCACACACAAGTTCCCGCTTGAGGAGATCAACGAGGCGCTTGAGACAAACCTGGCAATGACAGGTCTTAAGATCGCGATTGTTAACAAATAACCTTAACGGGAAAGGAGAAGCAACATGGCAGAAGCTGTAGGAATTCTGGAGGTCTTCGGACTTGCGACAGCCTTTGTGGCAGCTGACGCCGGGTGCAAGGCTGCAAATGTCCACCTGGAGGTATTCGATAAGAATAAACCGGCGAATGCGGACAGCCTGCCAGTACCGCTTCTTGTCTGCATCAAGTACCGCGGAAGCGTGTCAGATGTCACGGCAGCGGTAGAAGCCGGCATGAAAGTCGCAGAGAGCATGACAGGTGTGGTACAGCATTACATAATCCCCAACCCGGAACAGGTACACAGAAAAATGCTGAAGATCAGCGCCCCTGGATAAAAGATTAAAGCGGATTCCGAAGTTTTACTTTACAAAAAGTGGCGGAATCATATATGATAAAAATTGTAACGAAGATAAGATTCAGGAGGATAGAATCATGGCACAGGAAGCATTAGGAATGGTTGAG
>ENA-OQAR01000031-OQAR01000031.1-human-gut-metagenome-genome-assembly--contig:-NODE-31-length-29309-cov-2.461792_pt1 | contig 29309 bp, 40 predicted proteins | sample MGYA00242738_ERZ504533 | MGnify/ENA primary metagenome ERZ504533 (study PRJEB26092, sample SAMD00036276) | human gut metagenome | host: Homo sapiens | study: EMG produced TPA metagenomics assembly of... | reverse complement strand
CATCACGCCAGAACAGATCGGAGAGATCGCAGCAAACACAAAGGCCAGTCTTTCCGGCACGGGATATGCTGTGCGAAAACCCGCATATCTGTGGATGACGGAGGATGCTCTGCGGCAGGACTATGCAAGGTACGAAAGTGCTGAGCAGTTGGACAGCCATATGAGCCGCATGGAGCACCGGGGCGATATGGTGATGGGAGATACCAGAATCGAGGCTCTGGATAACAGCCTGTTTGACAAGCTGCAAGTGTTCGACGGAGATATTTCTCCTATGCTGGAGCCAAAACAATAACGCTATTGCCATTGCGGTTTCCTTAGATGACTACGGTAATCTGCCCAATCCTGAATACTACCCCAAGGTGGGAGACACGATCACCGCCACCTATGCGGACGATGTGAAATATATCGACAGCCGCACCGGGGAACTCTGCACCGAAGATACACCGGAGGAGTACTTTCAGGAAAAACTGTATGGAGCCAGAGATGTAGAGTACACGGTCTGCGCCTTGGTAGAGCTTCCGTATTCCATGAGTTATCGTTATGGTGGTATTGGATATGAGACAGTTTTGTCTGTGGATACCGCACAGAGGGACAGCGGCGGTGCGGCCATTCCGATGCTCTACCTGTTCGACACAGCAGACGACGCAGACGAGGCCGAAGCAGAGCAATATCTATCGAAGCTCACTGCCGGTGTGTTTTCACCCTTGATGTATGAAAGCAAGGCCACGGCTCGCTCTGAGTTTGCTCAGTTCCGGCAGATGTTCCTTCTGGTAGGTGGTATCCTCTGTGCTATCATCGGGCTGGTGGGACTCTTAAATTTCTTCAACGCCATGATGACCAGTATTCTTTCCCGCCGCCGTGAATTTGCTGTGCTTCAGGCTGTAGGAATGACGAACCGGCAGCTCAAAACCATGCTGATCTACGAGGGATTGTTTTACGCAATGTCCTCCGTATCGGCGGCCTTTATTCTGTCGCTGGCGGTGGGACCTCTTGCGGGGAAAATGCTGGGCAGTATGTTCTGGTTCTTTGAGTATCGATTCACCATTCTGCCTGTCCTGCTGACAATTCCGGTATTTCTTCTGCTGGGGTGGCTGATTCCTTGCATGATGTATGACAACGCAGCGAAATGCAGCGTTGTAGAGCAATTAAGGGATGCTCAATGATTCTCCGCCTGCGGCGGGTCGCCTCAGCGACATAATTCTATACATCAGCACAAAAAAATGGCGGGATTTCCCGCCATTTTTTATATTTGTTCTGTTTCGTATAACTTCTTGATTTTTTCCGCTACCTGTTGCAGTTTCTGAGCACGATGACCGAAGATTCTCAACGCCAGATCTCCGGCTGTGAGACGGGTAACGCCTCCATCTATTTCCGAATCTTCGTCAAGAATCTGCCAGATTTTTTTCTTGAAGTTCCAGATTGATTGCTGAATCCGTTGACTTTACACTCCCGGATTCCTGACTGCAATTTTCACCATCTCTGCTGCAGATCTTAGAAAGAAACAGGTTTGCCATATGTGTGTAGCCCTCGTACATTCCGATTCCTTCCATGGGCATTTTGTCCGGTTCGTAGCGGGTGTTGTCGCGATAGATGAGTTTGTCCCCTCTGTACAGCAGGACTTTTGAGGAGAATCTGCGGTACTGAAAAACGTTCATCATGAGCGTTTCGACCACAGGAGATGATCTCCAACAGGAATAAACGGGAAGTTTCGTCTTCCAGATGGATAGTCATTTTGCTGTCAAAGGCTGACTGTGCGAAAGGAATCACCGGCTGTGGATAGTAATATAATGTGGCGTTTTTGTCTACCTGTACTTCGATGGTTCGGGTGGCTGAGCCTTCGTCCATTTTGTGGATTTCTCAAAGGACTGGGACAGGACTTCCAGATCTGCGCCTTCCTTTACATGATAGGAAAATCCTGGGAATCGCCTGCCATAATCCTGCGGAAGCACAGAGCGGCATAATCTGGATCCCACCGTTTTCTTTTTCGAAAGGCATCATGATCTTGTATGGTGCTGTAAAAGACAGATCTTCCAGAATAGTCCTTCCGTCTTTTAAGGCTGCGCAGGCGCTGATGCGGGATATTTTTCCGAATTTGTTATCCATAGGCATTTTCCTTTACATTCCTTCTAAGAGTACGTTCTTCTTGATCCACTCTACTACTTTATCTACATTCTCATCTCCGCGGATATTTGTAAACTGGAATGGTCTGTCACCACGCATTTTTTTTTGGAGTCTCTTTCCATTACTTCGAGACTTGCACCTACATATGGAGCCAGGTCTATCTTATTAATTACAAGAAGATCAGAACGTGTGATTCCAGGACCGCCTTTACGCGGAATCTTATCTCCTTCTGCTACATCAATGACGAAGATGGTTGCATCTACCAGCTCCGGACTGAATGTTGCAGACAGGTTATCTCCGCCGCTTTCGATGAAAAGAAGTTCAATATCAGGGAAGCGTTCCATCATCTCATCTACTGCTTCCAGATTCATGGAAGCGTCTTCACGTATGGCTGTGTGAGGGCATCCACCTGTCTCTACACCAATGATTCTCTCTACAGGAAGAACGCTGTTCTTTGCAAGGAACTGGGCGTCTTCTTTTGTGTAGATATCATTTGTGATGACACCAATGCTGTAATCCTTTGCCATCTTTCTTGACAGTGCTTCAATAAGTGCTGTTTTTCCGGAACCCACAGGTCCGGCAACTCCGATTTTTACGTATGACATAACCGATTTCCTCTTTTCTACTTTACTTGTTGATAGCTTCTTATAATCTGTTTACTGACTTTCCACATATTATTTTTGAAGATTTCATATTATACACATGATTCTGTTTCTATCCACGCTTGAGCCTGGAATAACCTAATACCAAATTCAAGCTAAGACATATATAGCCTGGAATACAACTTCTCATGCTGGATTCCTCTGATATCAAATCCAGGCGCAGAGAGACATAAGTCCTCCTCGCTTCTGTTCATGACATCCTTTAATATCTCATCAAATTCCCCATAGCATCCGCTCAGAAGCTGCTGCCCGGATGTCTGGCTGAGGGGGATTGTTTTTACGCAGTTGGTGATGATTGCAGATGTCTGGGCATATAGATAATGTGTCAGCGCCTCATCCAGAGGAATCTGCATTTCTGCACAGAAAACTCCGTAAATACAGCAATGATTTACTGCTTTTCCCTTTCTCGCATCCAGATATTCTCTGAAAATCCCTGTTTCACTGATGGAAAGTCCAAGCTTTTCAATGGTCTTGGCAAAACGGGAACCCATTTTTCTGGCAGCTTCTCTCTGTTCCATAGGAATTCTGGATGCTTCCAGAAGTTCTTCCAGGTACAGAAGTTCCTGCAGGTCTTTTTTTTCTCTGCAGCTTCGTATGCAAGTCTGGCTGCCAGAAGTTCTGTATACGCAAGATTCCATTTGATTTTGTGAGTGATGTACTCTCTGGCTGTGTCTACATTGTGGACAATTCCACGCTGAATATAAGTCTCAAGTCCCTGGGAGTGGGAATATCCTCCGATAGGGAACAGCGCATCATTTACCTGTAGAAGATAGAACTGTTTTTCTGACATGAAGAACCTCCGTTGTTATTAATGATGATGATTATGAATGCTTGCAGAAATTCTCCTGTCAAAGTCCAGCTTCAGCACTTCTTTCTCCGCCTGAACTCCATGGATTTTCTGAAGCATAACAAGCATTGGCTCGTTATAGATCGTGATAAACGAATCATTCTCTCCCCAGAAAAGCGGTGCATGTCTGTTTCCGATTTCGTAGCAGACTTTTGCAGACATTTTCTCGTGTCCCGGAGTCAGAGAAACACGGATAACTTCGCATGGCGGTGTATTTACCACTACAAGCTTCTCATCATCTGCGTAGATCACATCATCCTGATACAGACCTCTGGCGAGAATAGAATCATCCATGCGGATTCCCACTTCTGTTCCTTTGTCTGTTGTTTTTTTATGTATTTTCTTGAATGCTTCGTGCCATTCGATATCTACATATTCTATTGTTTTTCCTGTAATATCAAAATCATGAAGCTTTCCTAAAACCTGTTCACACAGCATTATTTTCGACCTCCTGAATCTTACCAAATCTGAAGCAACATCATAACTCCAGGAACCCATGCAGTTACGATTCCTTCAAATACCTGAAGATATGGAACAAATTTTCCCAGTTTTTTTTCCGCAGATATCTTCTACAAAAGCAGTTCCCCAGAGAATTGCCCACAGATACCAGATTGCTGCCCAACGCAGATCCGGTGTGATTCCCAGTGCAGTGCTTCCTGTAAATCCCTCGATTGTACCAAAGATCACCGCATTGATGGCTACAAAAGTAGAAAACCATGCAAATGGGATCGGGCTTGCTTTCAGGAATTTACTCAGGGCTACGAAAAGATAGGTAAAGCAGAACAGTAATCCTGTTCCTGCTGCATAATAATTGCCCTGCACCAGATTGACAAAGTTAATAAATAAAGAAAGACCACCTGTAAAGATGTTCATAATGGCGGTTGATTTTCCGTCTACATTATATAAAGAACACATACCGTTGTTAATCAATACGATTCCTACGAATAAAAGACAAACTCCTAACATAATATTCTCTCCTCTCCTGCTTCTTCAGTATTATTTTTCTGTTTATATTTCGTAAGTGGAAATACTTTTATTCAACACGCATAACAAGATGAATAATCCTGCTTATTTTCATATAAAATCAGAATTTTATACTGACAGGACTGCCGTTATATCGTTTGGTAAGTTCTTATAAAAGTTCTCACAAAACTCCATAAATAACAGTCCTGCGAATATCATTTTTATGATCAGATAACCAGAATATAATGGTTCAAAATTGTTTAAAACAGACTGTAAAGCTGTGTCAGCGGAAGCTTCTCTGCCGGTTTGGAAGTGATTTTCTTCGCCGTCAACAGTAACCTTATATGTCTCCGGATCTACGGTCAGTTCCGGTGTTCTGTCGTTAAATACCATATCTTTTTGCTGTATATTTCTGCATCCCTTTACAGGTACTACAGTTTTCTCAAGACCGTTATTTCTCTTTTACATTCTCATCCATGGCAGCCTGGGATACAAAGGTCAGGCAGGCTTCATTCTTAGCTTTCCATGAGCTGCAAACATTGGCTGATAGAGAACCGGCTGTGTTGTCGGAATGGATGCATTTGCATCACCCATCTTAGATGCAATGATCATACCACCTTTGATGATGATATCCGGTTTTGCACCAAAGAATACCGGATTCCAGAGAACGAGGTCTGCAAATTTACCTTCTTCCACAGAGCCCACATACTGGGAAATACCGTGTGTGATTGCCGGATTAATGGTATATTTGGAGATATAACGTTTTACACGGAAGTTGTCATTGTCATGTCCTGCATCTTCCGGAAGTGCACCTCTCTCATCTTTCATCTTACTTGCTGTCTGCCAGGTACGTGTAATAACCTCACCTACACGTCCCCATAGCCTGAGAGTCAGAGCTCATCATACTGAAGATACCCATATCATGAAGAACATCCTCTGCTGCGATTGTCTCAGGACGGATTCGGGAATCTGCAAATGCAACATCTTCCGGAATTCTCTTGTCAAGGTGATGGCAGACCATCAGCATATCCAGATGCTCATCCAGAGTGTTTACTGTGTATGGCATTGTCGGTTTGTGGAGGATGGCAGTACGTTCGGAGCTGCTGCTGCGCGGATAATATCCGGTGCATGTCCGCCGCCTGCACCCTCTGTATGATAAGTGTGGATGGTTCTGCCGCCGATGGCTGCAAGTGTATCTTCCACACATCCACCTTCATTTAATGTGTCTGTATGGATGGCAACCTGTACATCATATTCATCTGCCACATTCAGACAGTGATTGATAACTGCAGGTGTTGCACCCCAGTCTTCGTGGATCTTCAGTCCCATAGCTCCGGCTTTTACCTGCTCAATGAGAGGAGCTTCGTCTGAGCAGTTACCTTTTCCAAGGAAGCCTAAGTTCATCGGATATTCCTCGGCTGCCTTTAACATCATTCTCAAATTCCATGGTCCTGGTGTACAGGTAGTTGCGTTTGTACCGTCTGCAGGGCCTGTACCACCTCCGATCATAGTAGTTACACCACTGTATAATGCACAATCGATCTGCTGTGGGCTGATGAAATGGATATGGGTATCAATTCCACCTGCAGTTACAATCATTCCTTCTCCTGCAAGTGCTTCTGTAGATGCGCCGACTGTCATTCCAGGTGTAACACCATCCATGATGTCCGGGTTTCCGGCTTTACCGATTCCTGCGATCTTGCCGTCTTTGATACCGATATCTGCTTTTACGATTCCTGTAGAGTCTACGATTAATGCATTTGTAATTACCAGATCCAGATCTCCGTCTTTACTGCAGGTTTTTACAGATTGTCCCATACCGTCACGGATTGTCTTGCCGCCGCCGAACTTTACTTCGTCTCCATAAGTTGTATAATCTTTTTCTACTTCAATCACAAGGCTTGTATCTGCCAGACGTACCTTATCTCCTGTAGTCGGGCCATACATTGCCGCATATTTGCTTCCGGAAATTTTTGTACTCATTGTTGTCCCTCCTTACAGAAATCCTTTTAATTTCGCAGTTTCCATAGATGCTGCTTTTGTATCGTCAGTTGCCTGTGCGCGGGTAAGGTCATTCAGTCCGAATACTCTCTGTCTGCCGCCCATTTCTGTAAGCTGAACCTCTTTTTCTTCACCCGGCTCAAATCTTACAGATGTTCCTGAAGGAATGTCCAGATGATATCCATAGGCTTTTTCCCTGTCAAAAGAAAGGCATTTATTTACTTCAAAGAAGTGAAAATGAGAACCGACCTGAACCGGTCTGTCGCCTTTGTTTGCCACTGTTACTGTCACTGTTTTCTTGCCTTCATTAAGTGTGATCTCACGATCTGCGGCCATAATTTCACCGATCTTCATGCTCATTCTCCTCCTTACTGAATTGGATTATGTACTGTCACAAGCTTGGTTCCATCCGGGAATGTTGCCTCTACCTGAACTTCACCGATCATATCAGCAACACCGTCCATTACGTCATCCTTTGTAAGAATCTTGGTTCCAAGCTGCATCAGCTCTACTACTGTTTTACCATCTCTTGCAAGCTCCAGGAGTTCAGAACTGATATACGCAAGTGCCTCCACGTAATTCAGTTTCAGACCTCTTTCCTTTCTCTCTTTTGCAAGATTTCCTGCCATATGAAGCATTAATTTTTCCTGTTCTTTGGGATTCAGCCTCATGATATTCCTCCTCTCGAATTGTGCGGATTATAATATGCAAAAATCTGTTACTGTTCACTCCGTTCTCAGTAACGTAGCCAAAACACCTCACGGGATAGTGGTGTGTGAACAGTAACAAAAATCTTCGTAGTACGCAAAAAAGAGCAGACAATGGGATTCTTTCTCACGACCCCATTGTCTGCTCTTTGCACGAAAATTTTTTATATAGGGGATTATAACTTGTGTTTCTTTGATGGTCAAGATGTTTTTTGTGAACTTTTTGTTTCTTCTTCTATTTCCATTATTCTGCTACAAGTCTGACCAATTTCCCAGATATCTTTGTTTAATTCTCCCCTTGACGATAAGCGCCCCCAAAGGTGTATCATAGTTTTGTGTTAAAGGAGGTAAACTATTATGTTTGAAACATTAGGAGAAAAGGCTGAAGAAAAAGTAATGGTGCAATTCCTTGAACGCTTTACGGACTATCCATTTCTGGTAAAGTTCAAGAATTCCGAATATCCAATCGGAGAGGGAGAACCCACATTTACAGTAAATTTTAAGGAAACAATTCCTCTGGCCGAGCTGCTCAAAAGCACTTCCCTGGCATTAGGCGAGGCTTATATGCGGGGAGATCTGGATATTGAAGGAAATCTTTACGAGGCACTGGATCATTTTCTGGGACAGATGAGCAAATTTTTCTACCAATGAATCTGCTCTGAAAAAGATCATGTTCAGTTCTACATCCAAAAAAATCAGGAAAGGAAGTACACCAGCACTATGATATCGGAAATGATTTTTATAAATTATGGCTGGACGAAACCATGAGTTATTCCTGTGGCTACTTCATTCATGACGATGACTCTTTATATCAGGCACAGGTTAATAAAGTAGATTATATTCTGAAAAAATTGCATCTGGAAGAAGGTATGAGTCTTCTTGATATCGGCTGCGGATGGGGTTTTCTGCTGATTGAGGCTGCCAAAAAATACAAAGTACATGGTACAGGAATCACTTTAAGCCACGAACAATATACAGAATTCCAGAAGCGCATCAAAGATCAGGGCCTGGAAGATTATCTTACAGTGGAACTGATGGATTACCGTGATCTGCCGAAACATAACTATCAGTTTGACCGGGTAGTCAGTGTGGGAATGCTGGAACATGTTGGCCGTGACAATTATCAGCTCTTCCTTGACTGTGTAGAGAAAGTTCTGAAACCGGGCGGATTATTCCTGCTTCATTTTATCAGTGCACTGAAAGAACATCCGGGTGATCCATGGATCAAGAAATATATCTTTCCAGGCGGAACCGTTCCCAGTCTGAGAGAAATCCTGAATCATATGGCAGAGGACAATTTCCACACTCTGGACATTGAAAATCTGCGTCTGCATTACAATAAAACTCTGCTCCACTGGGAAAAGAATTTCCGTGAGAATATAGAAAAGGAAAAGACCATGTTTGATGAATCCTTCCTGCGTATGTGGGAACTTTACCTGTCAGCATGTGCTGCAACCTTCCATAACGGAATTATTGATCTGCACCAGATTCTGATGACCAAAGGAATCAATAATGATCTCCCAATGACACGCTGGTATTAAAATAACTGCCTGGATTTTTGTTTTTAAAATCCAGGCAGTATATATATGATATTCCAGTACAGACCAGTAATCCATAGCAAGGGTTCCGAGCTGAATTTCTACCAGTTCCTTCTGTCTGCTCCTCTTCCTTTTTCCTCGGAACCGGCTTCTCACTCTGCTTATCCTGTTTTTTATTCTTTGATTTCTTTTTATTCATGATAGCCTGCACTTTCTGAAAATATTTGTATTTTTTATAATATATCATCTGCAGCGCATTTTACATCAAAAATCTATGTAATATGCAGGTAAAAGTTACTGGTAAATAAAGCCCGGTATTTACTCACTATTTTAAGTTTTAAGTATCAAGATTTATTCTATTTACAGGATTTTTGCCAGAAATTCTTTCGTTCTCTTATTTTCGAATCCGACGTTTTCAGTGAACAATAATGAATCATCACAAAATTCATACAAAATGACACAGGATCCATTGTTTCGCTGCATATCTACATGCTACACTAGATTACATATCTTATGGGCATTTCGCCCGCAAACAGAAGGATTCAGGCCAGAAGGCCGGGAGGTTTTTATAATGATTATTTACGTTGATGCATCCGTGATCCAGACCGGAAACGGAACAAAAGAAAATCCATTCAAAACTATTCAGGAGGCCGCTGCAAAGGCACTTCCGGGAGATGAAGTCATCGTTGCACCGGGATTATACCGTGAAGCTGTTAATCCGATTCATGCTGGAACGGCAGACAAGCGTATCACCTACCGTTCTGCAATAAAAGGACAGGCGCACATTACAGGAAGTGAAGCTGTCAAAGACTGGGAAAATGTAGAAGGCACTGTATGGAAAGCAGTCATTCCGAACGGAATCTTCGGTGATTATAACCCATTTACTACCCTGGTATCCGGAGATTGGTTTATCGCTACATTTATTGCTCATACAGGAGATGTATATCTGAATGAAAAATCCATGTATGAAGTAACCACTCTGGATAAAGTTAAAATCCACAAAAAAGTACTATCTCATGGGATCCTGATTTCTCTGTATATACATGGTACGCAGAACAGGATGAAGCCAATAATCAGACAATTATTTATGCAAACTTCCATGAAAAAGATCCCAATAAAGAAAATGTTGAGATCAGTGTAAGAAGAAACTGCTTCTATCCGGAAAGTGAAGGAATCGGATATATCACTCTCTCCGGTTTCCGCATCAGTCAGGCTGCTACTCAGTGGGCTCCCCCTACCGCTTATCAGGAGGGAATGGTCGGTCCTCACTGGTCCAAAGGATGGATCATCGAAGACTGTGAAATCTATGAATCCAAATGCAGCGGTATTTCTCTTGGTAAATATCTGCAGCCTGAAAATGATAACAAATGGTTAAAGTGGAAATACAAAGACGGAACTCAGACAGAACGCGACTGCATCTGCCAGGCTTCCTATGAAGGATGGGATAAAGAACACATCGGTTCCCATATTGTACGCAGATGTGAGATCCATGACTGCGGTCAGACAGGTATTGTAGGACATCTTGGAGGCGTATTCTCTGTTATTGAAGACAACCATATTCATCACATTAACAACAAGCAGAATCTGGCAGGAGCAGAGATCGGCGGTATCAAAATGCATGCTGCTATCGATGTTATTTTCCGCCGCAACCATATCCACAACTGCACCCGTGGTCTGTGGCTTGACTGGCAGGCACAGGAACCCGCGTTACAGGAAATCTCTTCCATGACAATGCTCTTCCTAATGACTTCGAGGCAGGGGATGACGCTGTCACAAGCGTAGGAGAAGATATCTTCGTTGAGGTTTCCCATGGTCCGACATTAATCGACCACAATATCCTGCTGTCTGACCGTGCACTGAAAATTGCAACCCAGGGTGTTGCCCTTGTACATAACCTGATCTGCGGCGGCTTCGTTTCTGTTGGTATCGGTACAGACAACGGTGCACCTGATATTCCATCTCCGAGATATACTCCATATCACACCAAACACGGAACTCAGGTTGCAGGATTTATGACCATCCTTCATGGAGATGACAGATTCTACAACAACATCTTCGTTCAGAAACCAATCCGTCCTTGTATGCAGGATCTGGCTGATCTTATGGGTAACAATGGAAATATGTGGGATGACTGCAATGTGATCACAGGAACTTTCAAATTTAACGGATATCCAACCTTTGATGAATGGAACAGACAGTTCGAAGGTTACTGCGGAATGGGTTCTGAGACAACAGGCAACTGCTATTATGATCATCTTCCTGTATGGGCATCCGGCAATCTCTATTTCAACGGAGCACGTGCATGGGAAAAAGAAACAGATGCAGTCACAGATACAGAACATTCTGTAGATATCTCTGTTGAAGAGAAAGAAGATGGCTGGTATCTGAAGACCAACCTGTATGATATCATCAAAGAAGAAAAACGACGGTATCATCTCAACTGAAACACTTGGTATGGCATTCGAACCGGAGCAGAAATACGAAAATCCTGACGGAAGCCCGATTATCTTTAATCAGGATTTCTTTGGAAATCACAGAGATGTCAAAACTGTCGCAGGACCATTTACGGATAAAAAAAGCATCTGAGCAGAAGCTCTTTTTAACCTGATATCCATATAGTCAATAGCTTTACCATATATAAACCATACATAAAAAACAGCTATGAAGAGTACAGATATTTTTTATCTGCTGCTCTTGCATAGCTGTTTTCTTATTTTGTCATACTTATTATAGCAGTCCTAATAAATAATGCATTTAAGACAGTTCAGCAGAGTGCGAAAGACAAGGAAGATATCTGCAGACACGCTCTAACGCACGGCAAAGATATATGACGCAGAATTTCACACTCTGATGGGCTGGATTATGATGCATTATTTACTCGGACTGTATAGATGCAAGCATTTTTGTAGACTTTCGGATGCACCACAGGCATGTCGGAAAAATATAGCAGGTTGCTGTAATCCAGGCAGTCTGGTCTGCGAAGCAGATGGCTGTGAAGCCAAAAGTTCCTACAAATCCAAGACATACAACTATTCTGGCGATCATTTCTGTTACGCCGGAGAAAACGGCTCTGCCTGAATATCCAAGTCCTTGAGTTACCATACGGGCGACATTGAGAATACCAAGACTCCAGTAGAAAAATCCCATACATCTGAGGTATTTGGCAGAGGCATCCAGAACTGCCACCGCACTCTTTTCCAACAAACAGCATAGAAAGTGTACGCCCTGCAAAATCAGTAAAATTCCTGCCGCAATACCATATCCTACTCCCACTGTAATACCACAGCGCAATCCTTTCTTAATCCTGTCAGACTGTCCCGCTCCAAGATTCTGGCTGCAGAATACAGAAGCAGAGGTTGCGATAGCAAGTCAAATGGACACATGGTAAACTGCTTGATCTTCATTGCTGCAGTAAAAGCTGATACATATGTACTTCCAGCCCGTTGTTCGCAGACTGCATAACCATACTTCCGATAGCTGTGATGGAGAACTGAAGTCCCGTAGGCATTCCCATTGCCAGAAGTTCCTTTACTGCATCCCCTTTTATTGTCCTGTTTTCTTTCTTGAGCCACAGAAGTTTCATTTTGCGGATAATAAAAATAAAGCACAAGATTCCACTGATTGCCTGTGCGGAAATGGTTGCAATGGCAGCTCCGGCACATCCAAGTTTCAGCACTACGATACAGAATAAATCCAGAAAAAATGTTCAGAACAGCAGATAACGCCAGAAATATAAACGGTGTCCTGCTGTCTCCCACTGACCTCAAAATACTGGACAGATAGTTATATAAAATCGTAAAGGGAATCCCCAGGAAAATGATTAGCAGATAACTATATGCATTGTCATAAATGTCCTCTGGTACAGATAAAATATGCAGAATCTGAGGACATAAAACACTGCATAATGCTGTCAGGATCACTGCGATTCCTGCACATAATACAGCTCCATTAAAGATATAATCCCGCATTTTTTCTATTTTCTCTGCACCGAAATATTTAGCTACAGGAACACCAAAGCCTGTACAGCTTCCCATGCAGAATCCCAGTACCAGAAACTGAATACTGCTGCTGGCTCCTACACTTGCCAGTGCTTTTGCGCCAAGAATCTGGCCTACGATCGCAGCATCAATAATATTATAAGTCTGTTGCAGCAAGTTTCCTAATAATAAAGGAAACGCAAACTGTAACATCAACTTCAGCGGATTGCCCTTTATCATAGATGTGGTCATTTCTATTTATCCCTCATTTTCATTCTTCACATGGAGTTCTCTTGGCAAAGTCATGCTTCCATAAGCTCCCGGCTCGGAACTTGATCCAGTTCCCATAGATATGCTGCAGTTCTTTTATTTCTGTTTTGTTTTCTTTTACCTTCTTCAGGCTCACACTGCCTTTTTTCCCGGCTTCTGGTTTTACAAATAATTCCAGACATTCATAGTTTCCTGTGTACATATGTAAAAATCCCCTTTCTGAATTTTGTCTCCGATTCACTATATATCTATAGTACTGACCTTCTGCCGACATAATCTTACTATATCATAGCAAAATCACGAGGAGTTTCAATAAAATATTTTGACATTTTTTATACTATTTTATCCTGTATGATCCCATATAAAAAGGATGCCGGGAGCAAATCCGACATCCTTTTTACTGTTAACTTATGTTTATTTACAGTAGCCTCGTTATAACTATACGAGAGTATTATAAATTTTCCCAGTTCTCTTTGATTACTGTGCTTTTTTTCTTTTAAAATCATGAAATTTTTTACAATTTATAATAATGCAATCAAGACAGTTCCGCAGACTGCGAAAGACAAGGAATTCCCCGAAACACATTTTCTGCAAAATCCATAACTGCTTCATTTTCTCTGCATGTATCCAGTATTATATTATCCAATGATGCCTCATCAACATGTACTGCTTCAATCGGAAGTTTAACCAGTTCATCCATACTTAACAATGCTCCAACCTGCGCATCAAAGCGATGGATTTATTTCTCTCTTTCTTTTTATCAGTTTTTGTAGTTGCCACAATATGATTGTTTGCAATGTAATTTTCTCTTCCGGAAACCAAACGAATGATTATCGGTTTTACGCCTGCCGGTTTCAGATATTGCTGTTCAATCGTCTCCGAAATGTGATTAGCAATCAGTGAATTGCTACTTCCCTGAATATGAATCAGGCCAAAAATCATCCTCTAATCCATTATCATATTCCAGCATCGGAGGCCATGGTTCATGATCTCTGAGAAAATGATTGGAAGATATGAGATTTTCTCTACAATTTTCCATTATCAGCATTCCCGGATAAAAAGAATGAAATCTGTTTGCAGTTACTGATGATCTAAGAACACCCTTAAGATGTACTATACTTTTTCCTCTTGGAAAAAATGTTATTGGAAGTAATCAGAAGTCCTCCAAAATTTTCGGCAAAAAAATTGTATAACCTCTATAACCAGCCCCCATAAGATTATCTGTTATTTTAGATGCCTGTCCGGCTCCACGAAGTTCTACACAAATTTCCACATTCTGCTATAAAAATTATCATGAACAGATAATGCATCAGAATTGTAAAGAGTCACTCCATGCTCCAGATAAATAATACCCATGCCTGTAATTCTGAAAGAATCCTGTGCACTGGCTACATAAATTCCTGTTTTCCATTTAAATATGTATTCTCTGGATCTCCATTTCCGTCATCTACAAAATGGAGTCCATCAATACAGAAATTTTCAAACTCCACGGAACTGATTCTCGGATCTCCCTCTCGTTCCACCAGAAAAGCAGCACCGGATCTTTCATCCCCCTTTAATGGTTCCAAATCTACCAGAATCCTGCTACCGCCCGGCCAAATGTCATGAAGATCCTTCCACTGTTCTTTTGGCACATTATATCGGATACTTGAAGACACAAATCCATGTCCTGATCCTTGGATTTTCAAGTAACTGATGTCAATTTTCACCTGCGTTTTTAAATGATAATCTCCAGACGGAATATAAATTACTGCTCCCGGTTTTCCTCCATCATTTACATTTGTATCCTTCTGTCTGTTCTTGATGTCTGCAATGATACTGTTGATCACTTCTCCGATATCCGTATATGGGTTACCTACCTGCCAGTCAGTGACATCATAATAATTATTACGTTTCATTTCAATACTCCTCCTGCTTTCAGTTCATGTCAAGCGGATATTCGCAATCCGCTCCGCTACTTGATTCAGTTAAAACACTCCTGCAATCCATATGCTTCATAGTCTCTGATTACCGCTCTTCCACCAAACGCAGATATACTTATTGCATCCTGATCATTTCCTGCAAAAATATTATTGGAATGATTATTTCTGTATTGATCTGTAAATATCTCCAGAGAACTCTGATCTGAAAAGATATGTACATCCAGACTTTTTTTCGCTGACCTTAAGTACACTTCTGGATGTTCCTACACTCCATCCATCTGCACAGCTTCTGTCTACCAGCAATTCACCATTTTTCAGATCAAAAATACAACGGGATTCTTTTTCTTTTCCGCATCTGAGCTTCAGTTCTACCCTGTCTGCATCAGTTTCTTCAAGATCCAATGTAAATTTCATCTCAAAGCTGATTCCATCTCCTGCTTTAACTGCTGAGGTGTTTCTGTAATCTGTATTTCCCGTTGTGTAAATTTGTTTCTACGATTTTTTCCATTTCCTCTACAGGAACAAACGCCAGCGTTCCATCCTTGCACATCCGAACTTCACAATCACATTAAAAAAATCGCACCAGCCCTCCTGATAAGTAGGTCCCCAGTCCTTAAAGAGAGGCATCCATTCCCATTCATTCGCCCAGGCAACAATCAGACGTCTTCCATCAGGAGCAACCATGACTGTGGCGCATAAAAAATCAAATCCCCAATCCATTTCACCACTGATATGCCAGTCAAAATTTTCCTGTTTTGTAATCAAAATCTCCTGTCAGGTATACTGATGTATGATCTCCTGAGCCCATTGGAGAAAAAGTGAGAACATATTTATCGCCAAGCTGATAAAAATCCGGACATTCCCACATGAATCCCCATTCTCCACGGCTTTCTGCCAGCACGTTTAAAAAATTCCAATGATAAAGATCTTCAGATTCATATATCAATGCTAATCCTCTGTTATTACGACTGGCCCCTACAACCATATAATATTTATTTTCATGCTTCCATACCTTTGGATCGCGGAATGAATCCGGCTGAATACCTTCCGGTGCATCAAAGAGAGGATTTCCGTCATACTTTTCAAAATTTATTCCATCTTCACTTATAGCAAGACACTGGCTTTGCTCACTTCCGTTTCCATGATTTGCAGTTGCCGTATAAAATACATATAACTTACCTTCGTGTTCGATTGCACTGCCGGAAAAACATCCACCTTTTTGATAATCATCATACTCTTCACTGGGTGCCAATGCCAGAGGCAAATATTCCCAATGAACTAAATCTTTGCTGACTGCATGTCCCCAATGCATACAATCCCAAAATCATTATATGGATTAGTCTGATAAAACACATGATACTGTCCGTTAAAAAAGATCAGTCCGTTAGGATCATTCATCCACCCGCTCTGGGGCATAAAATGATAATGCTGACGCATTTTTCCATTTTGAACAATCATCTTTTTACTGTCAATTTCTTTTTGCGCGTTTTTCTATTCTTTGTCTCATTAATATTTTATTCACTGGCTTTCTCCATTCTTATTATCCTTTTACAGCTCCTGCTGTCATTCCCTGAACAATGTATCTCTGTGCAAACATTGATAAAATCATTACCGGGAAGCTAAATAAAAAATGCTCCTGCACACATCGGTCCAAGGTCAAGATTATACGCTGACAGGAAACCGGCAAGACCTACTGTAAAATGTTTTAGCATTCATACTGGTCAGCAACAGAGAAATAAGAAAATCATTCCATGCCAGGAACAATGTAAATATAAAGGCAGTTGCAAGTCCCGGCTTACAAATCGGCAAAATAACCTTTCTGAATGTCTGAAGGCTGGAAGCGCCATCTACATATGCAGCCTCATCCAAAGTAGACGGTACTCCCTCATAAAAACTAAGCATTGTCCACATTACAAAAGGCATGTTTACTGCCGCATAAACAATAATCAATGCAATTCTGGTATCATACAATCCCATATTACAAATAATCTCATAAATAGGTACTGCAATACTGGATGTAGGAATCATTTTCAGACATAAAATCAATACCACCAGCCCTACTGACAGCTTCGCTCCAGATCTCTGAATAGCATATGCAGCCAGTGAACCCAGGATAACTGCAATAATTGTACTGCAAACTGCTGTAATCAAACTGTTCAGCAGATACCCACCCGCGTTCATTCTTACAAATAATTGAGTGAAATTTTCAACCGAAAAGCTTTTTGGAAGAAAGATGGCGGAACAGCAATTACCTCTGATCCAGGTTTAAACGAACAACAAATTACATAAATATACGGAAGCAGCCAGAATATCGTAATAATTATAGAAATAATAACTGCTATTTTTAGTTTGATACTATTACCTTTCTTCATTTTGGTCTCCTTATTGAATCCTTTTTTATTACTGTTTTTCTTTGACAGCTTTTACTTTTTCTTTTGGATTCCATAAACTCTGCATAAATACTAATGTAAACACTACAAGAACTATGATAAAGATAACAGCCATTGCACTGGCATATCCTGTATTATTATACTTTACAAGTGTCTTATAAATAATAATACTGATTGTCTCCGATGAACTGTTAGGTCCACCTTCTGTCATTGCCCAGATAATGTCAAAAGTCTTTGCCGCATCTATAATTCTCACTGACAATGCTGTCAACAGAACCGGTTTATTCCCGGTATTTTTTATGTAAAAAAAAAATTTCCTGCAGCTTACTTGCTCCATCCATTCTTGCAGCTTCTGCCACGCTGGTATCCAATCCCTGAGGCCAGCCAGAATCATCAGCATCATAAACGGTGTAGTCAGCCATATATCTGCAATACAGCAGGCGATCAATGACCATCTGGAATCTGCAAGCCACAAAATATCACTTGGACTGGACAAGATTCCTATTCTGGTCAGAAACTCATTGACAATACCAAAGTTTGAACTCATCATCAATTTCCAGATAAGACCTGCAACCAGCGGTGCGATCATAAGTGGTGTCATCATTAATGAACGTACTATTTTACTGCCCTTATAATCAAGTTCAAATAATAATGCAAAAATAAATCCTAAAACTGTTTCCACAGACACCGCAATCAAAATATAAATCAATGTATTTTTCAGCTGCTTCAAAAAACCGCCAGCTGTAAATGCTTTTAATATAATTATCAAATCCAATAAAAAGTTCTGGCTCCTGTAATTCCAACCTTAAAGAAACTGTCAAATACCATTTTAAAAATAGGATAAATCAAAAAGGCACCCATGAAAATCGCGCCAGGAAGAAAAAACAGCAATAGTGTTTTTTTTGATATCAATTTCATAATATTTCCCGCTTTCTTATAAAAATCAAGGGCGATTTACTCCCTGCATCATACATCATAGATTAGTAAATTCATAGTTAGTGTGTTCGATGTCCAGGTAAAATCACCCTTGATTTAATTACATTTTTTTTATTTGGTAGATGTCTGCAATCTGCTTTTTCTTTATTACTTTGTCACTTTACTTCCCAATTGCCTCAATCTCTTCTTTTGCAGATTCAAGGGTTTCTTTCACATCTGCTCCACCAAGACAGGATTCTACAACACCTGTAAGAACCTGCTCTACCTGTGACCAGGTTGAAATCATAGGTCTTGGCTGAGACTGTTTTTCATTCAATGTGTCAAGAACTGCTGTTGTATGCTCATTACCAGCCTCTTTTCCAGCTTCCTCATAAACAGAAGTTCTGCCGGCAATTTTAAGGGTTCCGTTCATATAATCTGCATTATGATCGTACATATATTCTACATATTCAGTGCCATGTCTTTATTCTCAGAATTTTTCATTACACATTCATACCATGGACCTGTGGTTGCTCCTGCTCCTGCACTGCCGGCAATCATTGGTGCACATCCCACCTTATCTGCTCCAAGTGCCTCAACAGCTGCAGGATACTGATGGCTCCAGTTCAACTGCATTGCAACTTTACCATTATTGAAAAGTTCCTGAGACTCTGTAGAAGCAGTAGCCAGAGAATCTGATGGCGTACAATCTTCATTTGCCATTTCAACCATAAAATCAAGCGCATCCACATATGGCTGATCTGTAATATTTACATTTCCATCCTTGTCATATACTAATCCATCTGCACCGGCCTGGCAGGCAAAATCAAGGAAGGAACAAACTGCGTCAGAACCACTTCCAAAAACTGTTTGTTCCGTACATATCGTCTGTTTTCATTTCTTTTGCCAGTGCTTTATATTCATCCCAGGTCTTTGGCACTTTATCTTCCGGAATCAGATCTTTTCTGTAAATAAGGATCTTAGCGTTTACCCACATCGGATATCCCAGAAGATTACCATCTACTGTTCCGCTTTCTTCCAGCGTTGGAAGGAAATCACTGGTATCTGCATCTGTAATTGGTTCGATTGCATCAGCAAAAGCTGCCAGCCATACAAAATCCATGCATGAAACATCATGAGCAGCCTGTCCTGCTTTAATTTCGGTAGAAAGCTTATCATACATACCAGTATAGGCAACAGCATCAACAACAACCTTACAGCCTGTTTCTTTCTCAAAATCAGCTGCTGTATTATTGGCAAGTGCTTCTGCAGGTGAACCACTTTCTACAAGAACTGTAATACTGCTTCCATCGTCTTTTTTCCCACCTGCAAAACAGGGAACTGCCATTCCTGTAAGCATACTTCCAATCACAGTTGCTGTAATTAATGAATTAACAATCTTTTTTCTCATTTTTAATCTCCTATTCTTAAAGATTCTAAATTCCATGATATTAAAATATCATGCCGTTCCATTTACATACTGCTTCAACCGCTTTAGATATTCTCCGGAGTAATCTAATTTACGGGTTAACATTGTGAAACAAATTTGTTTACAATATGGAACGCGTTCCACATTGTTTAAAACACCTTTGTTTTCTTCGTCTTGTTAATTTCATTATAACCTTTTTGTAGTTTTTGTCAATCCAATTATGATCTTTTTATTTTTTTCATAAATTATGCCTAAATGTTTTGTACTTATCTTTGTTTTTTATTCTTTTTTTTGTAACAAATGCACAATACATGTATGACGTCTGTTTATACTGTTGTTCCGCCTTTACGGAATTCAGGTATTAAAATACTTTTTTTATTTTTCACTTTTTTTTCCATTAATTAGCTCACAAAGGCTTTTTACAGATTCCTCTGCCATTCTGTCAATGGGCTGAACAATTGTACTTATTTGCGGTTCTACCAATTCTGTAATATACGTTCCATCATAAGAAACTATTTTTACCTCTTCCGGGATTTTTTTTGTGTTGCCTGAGCAATCCATTCATGCATTCAATAGCCAGTCGGTCTACACCAAACACACCATCAAATTTCAGATTTTTTTCCATAACTTCTTCTGCAACCTGATGATAATACTGAATATCCAAACGCCGCCAGTCCAGATCATAACAATAGGTTTCTATTCCCTGCTCATCCATAATTTTTTGAAATTCTGCATGACGATCATGATATAAAGACTCTTTTTCTGCTGTACTTCTGAAATGAAGTATTCTTTTGCAGCCATTACGCAGCAACACTTCTGCTGCCAGGCGTCCACCCATTTTATGGTCCACAGCTACTACCGGAATTTCTTCTCCCAGATATCTGTCAAGCGCAACAATCGGCTTATGAATTTTAGAATACTCACTTTCATCCAAAGAAGACATTCCCGCAATTATCCCATCTACAATATGTCTGTTCAGCAAATCCAGATATTCAGCTTCAGCCTTTACATCTTTCAATGTGTTACATAACATAATTTTTGAAGCCGGCTTTGCGCAGTTCCCCTTCTACACAATCAACAAACTCGGCAAAAAAAGGATTGGATACATTCGGTACAAGTACCGCAATTATACCACTTTTTTTTATAATACAGATTTCTGGCAAGTTCATTCGGTGTATAATTCAATTCCTTCATAGCAGCTTCTATTTTGGCCCTCGTATCCAGAGAAACATATCCACTGTCATTAAGCATTCTTGAAACTGTTCCACACACCTCCTCGCCATTTTTGCAACATTCTTTAATCCCTGCCATTTTTTCCACACTTTCATATTTATGATATTAAATTCCCAAGTTTAAAATTTGTTCGAGCGTACACGATGAGATATTCAAACTTAGAACTTGTCAAACATTAAGAAACAACGATTCAAGTAATGAATCAGCAAATTCCAAATATTTAGGATTTCATGACTTCACTTAGAAGATACCTGAAAATCATCATCTAGAGATATACCTTCTGCAAATAAATTATTTTAATATTATCAGACCCAAAAAATCCAATACAAATACTCCAACAAATATAAATAATATACTACTAATGAGTAGTGTATTATATTTACTATATTCATTCAAGTATTTATAAAAAAATTCTTATTCATTCCTGCCAAAATTCACTATTACACCTTACGTAACTAATCGGAATTCCTAGAATGTGTTTGAAAAATGCTTTCTGCAAGATGTGCATCACAATTTGTAGGAGATTTTGTTCGAATAAGGGCGTCTAGCGAGCTACGGAAAACAAATTTGGGCAAAATATAATCGCAAAGTGGGCGTGCAGATTATGGGAATGATTTTTCAAACACGCTCTAGCAATTATCTTATGGCTTTTATCATGACAAATTTTACAAAATTTTTCATAAAATATCCCAACATTTATACCATCATATTTTTTGTAAATAAGATGTACCTGGCAAGAGACAGTCAAAACCAATTGTCTCTTGTCAGGTAATTATAGCAGTCCTGGTATAGAATTTTCCCAATATGCTACTCTGCTCAATGCCTTAAGACTTCTTATGCCATTCCATTCACTGTTTTATACTTATACAGCATCTCCGCATGATTCTGCTCCTCAATCTGTATATCAGCCAACAGCTTGCGTACACCACTATCGCCAAAGGCAAATACATCATCATTGTATGTTCCTGACACCAGCTTCTCTGTACCAATACAGTCTGTTGCAAGAAACGCATCGTGCTCTTTGTCTTCCGGTGAACTCATAGCTGTATAGACCGCTTTTGGCTGATAATCTCTGCCTGATCTGTCATTACAGTTACATTCAGGCACACTTCCGGAAAGAATCATTGACAAAGACTCATAATGCTTCTGTTCTTCCTGCTGGATATTCCGGAAAAGATTTTTAAGCTCCGGGTCTCTGGCCTGTTCTGCGTATTTTCCATACTTTTCCACACAGCTTTTCTCTTGTGTCTGAAGATCTTCAATTACTGAACGTTCCTTTTCTTTTAAAATCATAGTCTGTTGTCTCCTTTTTTAAGAAATACTGTATTTTGTTACATGAAAATAGTATGGATAAAAAATGCTTTTTTATTCTCTGTATCATGACTTATGACAATTTCAGAGAATATTTTTGTTCCAGCACCACTTGTATCAGAGTGAATTTCTGTTTACTTTATGATATACTTATATGCACGATAAAAACTTTTTAAAACTTAGAACTCGATAAAACAATAAGCATAAAAAATAGCGATTTGCATAGGAAATCTACTGATTTCTAAGAATACATAGGAAAATTTATAATGAAACGAATTGATTTTGAAAACGGAACTGTGACCAACAATATATTAAGCGCTGCACTTCCCATGCTGGTAGCGCAGATATTGAATCTTTTATACAACATTGTGGACCGTATCTATATCGCCAGGATCCATGATATAGGAACAACTGCACTTGGCGCTGTGGGCTTATGCTTTCCGATCATCATGATCATTACTGCTTTCAGTAATCTCTTTGGTTCCGGAGGTGCACCAATTTTCTCTATCAACCGCGGAAAAGGAGATTCCAGGACTGCTGACATGATCATGAATACTGCTTTCACCATGTTATGTGGAAGTGCTGCTGTGCTGATGCTGATCGGATTTCTTTTTGCCCGCCCCTTACTGACTCTGTTTGGTGCTTCAGATGATGCTCTGGTTTATGCGTATCCCTATCTGATGATTTACCTTCTGGGTACTCTCCCTTCCATGATAGCAACAGGAATGAATCCTTTTATCAATGCACAGGGATATGCCATTATCGGTATGCTGTCAGTAACAGTCGGTGCAGTGGCAAATATTATTCTTGATCCGATTTTTATTTTTGTTCTGGATATGGGGATTAAGGGTGCAGCGATTGCTACTGTCATCTCTCAGATTCTCTCTGCCTTGCTTGTATTTTATTTTCTTCATGGAAATCAGAATTGAAGGTAAGATGGATTCATATAAATGAGATTTCTGAGTGCACCAGGCATGCCAGGGATATCATCAGTCTGGGGTCTGCTGGATTTATCATGCAGCTGACTAACAGCCTGGTAAGTATCTGCTGCAATAATGTTCTTTCCGTGACAGGCGGTGATATTTATATCTCTGTCATGACTATTATATCCAGTGTTCGCCAGATGGTGGAGACGCTATCCATGCGATCAATGAGGGAACCTCTCCTGTTCTCAGCTACAATTACGGAGCCAGACGTCCTGACAGGGTAAAGAAAGCAGGGGTTGTTCTGATCATTATGGTTCTGATCTATACAGGTATCATGTGGAGCGTCATTCTCATTGCCCCTGAATTTCTGATTGGAATCTTCAGTTCAGATAAATTGTTATTGAAGGATGCCGTTCCTGCGCTGAAGCTTTACTTTGCAGCCTTTATTTTTATGGATCTGCAGTATATTGGTCAGACTGTATTTAAATCATTAAATAAAAAAAAAAGCAGGCGATTTTTTTCTCCCTGCTTCGTAAAGTATTTATTGTGGTTCCGCTAACTTATTTCCTTCCCTATGGATTACATATGGGCACAGATGGCGTGTTTATGGCTGAACCGGTATCCAATGTGATCGGTGGTTCTCTGTGTTTTATTACCATGCTGATTACCATATTGCCTGAATTAAACAAAATGGGAACTACATATTTCCCAGAATAATATTAATCAGGTTCTTATCCAACATGATCGTGCGATTCCATGGGTTAAGGATGATTCCCTCAATCTCATTTACCTGTAATGCTGAATTGAAAAGCTGATCTATGTCTGTCAGAAAAGTGGATTGTACGCTTCCGCCGCCTTTCAGTTCTTCCTCAAAGCCGGTAAATGCTGCCCACCAGACTTTTCCATCTCCGGTTTTCACTGTGCCGATCCGGAGCTGGTTGTCTCCTGTGGGCGGTTCTACTGAAAGGATAAACTGGCCGTTTTCTCTCATTCGTCTACGGATTACAGTCAGTGTATGTGCCAGCATTTCCTGAGTGGCTTCCTGCTGCAGAGCAGCGATCGCCTGCTCTATTTTTTCATTTCCCTGAAGACCTTTATCCTGATTTACATTCTTATTATCGCTCATATTAATATCTCTTTTATGCCTTTCATCGTTTTATTTCCAGTGTATTTTCTAAATTTTTCAGCTTTTTTGATGGCTTTCTCAGGATCTCATGCGGTGCCTCTATCTCATTTGCCAGCGTATGTTCTGTCAGCTCTGATAACAGTTTCAGCTTCTTATTGAGCAGAGGCCGCATACAGTTCGGAACATGTTCCTGGTGTGCTCTGTGGATTGCCACACATTCCTTGCAGTTTCCGTGATAACGACAGGCCTTCTGGCAGGAACAGTGATCCTTCTCCTTGTATTCTTCACGAAATTCTGCCGCGAATTCCTCCTGCAGACGCAAACCCTCTGCACGGTTTCCTTTATGAAACTCAGCCATTGCGTCTAATTCCTTCTGATTTCCTTCAATCTTCATATATTGAATTTCCTTTCCCAGCCTTCATTACGGATTTTCTGCTTTACTTAAGATCTCTTTTTGCGTTCTCTGCTCTTGTTCTTAATTTTTAATCCTGTTTATATTTCACAGCAGTTCCATATGCGATCACTTCTGCTGCCCCTGACATTACCTGGGAGGAGCCATATTTCACACCGATCACAGCATCCGCATTCATCTCTTTGGCTTCATCCACCATACGCTTGGTGGCAATCTGTCTTGCCTCATTGAGCATTTCCGTATAACCTGTGATCTCTCCGCCTACCAGAGTCTTCATCCCTGCCATGAAATCTTTTCCTACATTTTTTGTCTGTACAACTGTTCCCTTTACAATTCCCAGTGCCTCAAACTCTACACCCGGAATGTATTCAATACTTAGAAGCTTCATCCTCTTCTCCTCCTTCAATCTCTTTCATGCGTCCTGCAAGTGCTGCCAGAATTCCTCCGATGATCACAACCGGTATGGCGATCAGAAATATCAGCAGTCCGGTCGGTATGGGATCTTGTGTATTTGCCCACAGCATAAGCCCTATGGTAAATCCCATAAGCAAAATCATGACTACTGCTCCAATGATCGCTCCTGCCTTCTTTTTCTTACGGATATCTGTTTTCTTTATATCCATAAACCTTGCACCCTCTTTCTCCATCTGCTCGATTTCTTCCAGACAGTTCTCGGCATTCAAGGTATCCAGGGACTGATGCTCTGCGATCAGGCGCTCACACATTTCCTGCATTTTCACAAGGCCCTCCCTGCGGCGTTCCAGTTCTCCCAGGTGCTGTTCCAGACAGAACTGCAGGCTTTTCCTCTTTTCAAAAAGAGCTCTCATCTCTTCTATTGAAATATCCATCTTCCGGAATAATTTGATTTCCTGAAGCCTGGCAATGTCTGCCCTATGATATTCCCGGTATCCGTTCTCTGCGCGCTCCACATTCAGGAGACCCTGTTCTTCATAAAAACGGATATTCTTTCTGGTGATGCCTACCAGCTCTTCCACCTGTTTGATCTTCATTCTGTTACCTCTTGCTTTCCTGACAGCAGATATAGCTGATCCGCTGCTCTACTGCCCTGTCTGTGCTTCCTTTATACTGCTTCCACAAGGAGGAAGGTCAAGTATTTTTTGAAGAAATTGAAAAAAATATACTTCCGGCAGGGGGAATCTTTTTAAGCTCCTGTACGGTCTGAGCCTCTCATAATTGTGATCAGAGAACTGAACAGCAATAACATGGGATAAAATAATTTCGGCATGATCTGAAATGCAGAAATCTCACCACCCAGTTCATTCACTGCTGAGATCGCAACCAGCATCTGTGCACCATATGGAATCACTCCCTGAAAAACACAGGAAAAAGTATCCAGTATGGAAGCTGTCTTTCTCGGTGTAATCCCATACTCCTCTGCCATTTCCTTTGCGATAGGGTTTGCCATTACGATCGCCACTGTATTATTGGCAGTGGCAATATCCATAGTTCCTACCAGAAGTCCCATTCCAAGCTGTCCGCCCTTCTTTCCGCGGAAAAATTTTATGGATCCAGCCAAGAAGTGCATCGAATCCACCATACTCACGTATCAGCGCACACATGGCAGCTACCAGAATCGCCACCATACAGGTCTCAAACATTCCGGATACACCGGATCCCATATTTTTCAGGATCTCTACAGGTGTGGTATGTCCTCCGATCAGCATAATAAATGCTCCGGATACGATTCCTGTCAGCAATACCACAAACACATTGATCCCAACAATTCCTCCGATCAATACCAGCACATACGGTATTACCTGTGTCAGATGATAGGGCTGGATCACACGGCCCTGGATTTCTGTCTGAAATGACAGGATCAGGATTAAAATCAGTGTAGCAACGGCTGCCGGAAGAGCAATCCAGAAGTTCTCCCTGAATTTGTCTTTCATCTCACATCCCTGACCATTACATGCAGCAATCGTCGTATCTGAAATAAAAGAAAGATTGTCTCCAAACATGGCTCCACCCATAACAGAAGCCACACAAAATGCCAGATCAAATCCTGATGCTGTGGAAACTGCTGCTGCAATCGGTGTCAGAAGGGTAATGGTTCCCACAGAGGTTCCCATAGCCACAGACACAAAACAGGCAACTATAAACAGCACAGACACTGAAAATCTGGCAGGTATCAGACTCAGCATACAATATGCAACACTCTCAGCACTGCTTCTTCCCACAACTCCTACAAAAGATCCAGCTGCAAGGAAGATCAGAAGCATGGTGATGATATTTTTGTCCCCAACTCCCTGTGCCATGATTTCCAGTTTCTTATCAAAATCCAGTGCTCTGTTCTGCAGACAGGCAACCAGGATCGCAGCAAGAAATGCTACTACAATAGGCACATTATAAAATCCCATGGGGATTTCCATCACATACTCAAACAAAAATGCCCAGTCCAAGGTATAATACAAGAAATACACCAATGGGAAGCAGGGCAATTCCTTTTCCTTTTTTCATCTTTCATCCTCTTTCTACCATAATCTCTTTATGGTTATATAATCACTCTGCTATTTTAGCATACCCACAGCTTTCCTGCCATAATATTTCTTACAGTTTTGGCTGATAGCGCATATCCGATACATTGTAAACCGTCACAAAAGCCTTTGGATCTTCATGATTGATGTAAGCCATCAGCTTCTGATATTCTGTTTTGTCTACGATCGTGATGATCTCATTGCGTTTCTTCATATTATAGGCACCTGTCGCTTCATAGATCGTCGCTCCGCTGTGCAGATCTTCGATAATGAATTTACGCAGTTCTTCCTCTTTCTGAGTGATGACGCAGACACGACGTTTAATATTATGGTCAAAGATAAAGTGATCCAGAACTATTCCATTAAAGTATGTTCCCAGAATACTCAGCACCACTGTTTTCTTATCATATACAAGCGCTGCGGAAAGAGCCACACACATACCGGAAAGAGACATTGCTTTTCCCAGTTCCATGTGGAGATATTTGTTCATAATCTTTGCCACAATATCCAGACCACCGGAGGATGCATTTCTGTTAAAAAGAATGCTCAGTCCTACACTGACTACCAGGATATAGCACAGTACATCCAGCTCCTGACTGTTGGTCATAGAGCCAAAATCCGGAAATACTTTCTCAAATAATCCGAGAAATAAAGGCAAAACGATGCTGGTGTAAACTGTTTTTACGCCAAATTCGCGTCCGCAGGTGATGAAGCCAATGATTAGAAGTACCACATTCAAAATCATGGTGATTGCAGACAATGATAAAGGTACAAAGTTTGATAACACGATACCAAGACCGGAGATACTGCTTACAGAGGTATGGCTCGGCACCAGGAAGAAATAAACTGCTGCCGCAATGATTGCTACCGCACCTGTCAGGATCAGCGCTTCCTTTATGATATCTGCATAATTTAGTTGTTTTTTCATTGTTAATTTTCCTGTCTTTCTTTCCATATTCTTGTTCTATTGTAACATATGGGAAGAGAATGTCCATCAGCAATTACAAAAAGAGGCTGCCTTCCATGACAACCCCTTTGTAAATCCTTATAACCTATAGGACTGCTTTAAAAATTCGCTTTCATATTTTAGAGCGTGTTTGAAAAATACTCTAATATTTTATCCTAACGGCTCTGTATGTTCTTCAGATAAATAAGCCTTCTGTTCTTCCTCCGGAGCTTCCCAGATTGTTGTTGTAGTTCCATCCTTATCTACATATACTTCTTTTATCTCATCTTTCTTCAGAATATCATGAATATGATCATATGGATAAAAAATACAGCTTACATATTTTTCCCACAAACTCTGTTCAAAATGGATAGTCATTACACCTGTTTTCCTGTCCAAAGATGTGCTCCAGCGATAATTTCCTTTTATATTTGTTCTATATGTTACTTCATCTTTATTATCCTCAATAATAGTTATCCCTGCATCTTTGTAGCTGATATATGTGACATGTTTATTCATGAACGTGAACACTGCCACAAAGCAAATTACGGTTGCTGCTATGGAAAGCAGGATTGTTTTTATCTTTCTTTTCTTTAAAAATTTCCTGAAGCTTTTCAAGTCATTTGCTTCATTGCTACTTTCTTTTGTCTGCGCAGAGATCTTCATATCATTTTCAAGGTCTGTCTTTGTCTCATGGTATACCCGCTGGCAGATTTCGCAGTTTTGCAGGTGTTCTTCTACAAGTTCTTTTGTGTCATCACTTACCACATCATCAATGTATAATGGCAGAATATCCTGGATCACATTACAGTTTATTTTTTCCATGTTACTTTTCCTCCTGACTTATCTGTGCTCTTATCATCTGTCGTGCACGATGGCAGGTTACTCTTGCCCACCCTGCACTTTTCTGATAGCATTTTCCGATCTGCTCAAAGGAGAGCTCACCGTATATCCGCAGGTGAAATACTTCCCTGTAGGGTTCCGGTATCAGTTCTGCATAGCGTTTGAGATTCCGAACTGTCTCATCCTGCACCGATCTGATCCAGTACTGCCGGGGATGTATCCTGCATGGAATCCTGCATTATTTCTGAAAATTCTTCGCCTTACTATAAGATTTT
>ENA-OQAR01000030-OQAR01000030.1-human-gut-metagenome-genome-assembly--contig:-NODE-30-length-30474-cov-3.181402_pt1 | contig 30474 bp, 41 predicted proteins | sample MGYA00242738_ERZ504533 | MGnify/ENA primary metagenome ERZ504533 (study PRJEB26092, sample SAMD00036276) | human gut metagenome | host: Homo sapiens | study: EMG produced TPA metagenomics assembly of... | reverse complement strand
CATAAATATTCCCCGTCAGCGCCCTGTCCATAGGAAAAACCTTCTCAAACACATTCAGAAGCAAAGAAGAAACAACCGTAACATAAGCCGTCTTCACTCCAAAATCTCTGCCAAGAATAACAAACCCGATCACCAGCAAAATAAGATTGATCACCAGGTTGATCTGCGCAGACGTCATCGGAATAAAATGCGAAAACACAACCGCCATACCCGAAACACCACCAAAGGAAAAATTATTCGGAAACTTAAACACATAAATCCCCACATCCATCAGAACAACAGCAAATGTGATAATGATATACTCCATCACACGCTTCGGTATCAGATTTTTTCATTAAAAAAATATCCTCCTGATCTCCTCAAAAAATTTTTTCACTGGGAACTACCGGTCAAAGCCGGCAATCCCCTCATCCTCTTCGTTTATCATACCTTATATCACCAAAAATGGAAATAAAAAAAGACAGAGAAAAATACATTTCCCTGTCCCTTATATCAACGATCACGATCAACCACAGCTTACAACCCGAAAAACCTCTCCAGAAATTCCGCCACACCATCATGATCGTTATCTCCGGTCACCCCCATTCGCTGCATCCTTTACATACTGTTTGGAATTGCCCATAGCAACACCGATACCTGCCCCCTCCAGCATTTCCAGATCATTCTCATTATCTCCGAAAGCGATCACATGCATCCGGTCAATACCAAGCTTTGTGCGGAGCATGGCAAGACCCACACCCTTGTCCACACCTGCAGCATTAAACTCCGCATTGCCGCTGATGGAAGTGGTCACTGCCACATCATCCAGATCCTTCCATTTCTCACGAAGTGCCCTGCTGGTCTCCATATCATCAAAATAAATATTGATCTTCTCTGCCTGATCCAGAATTATCTTTCTGATGATAAAAATCCTTAACATATACATGTCTGCTGAGGAAATAATCTACAAAAGTTTTTCCAGCAGATCTTTATCCGCTACAGATGCCACATAATCTCTGGCATCCGCATCAGAATAGGCGATCCCATTTGCATAAGCCTCTGCGATCCAGCCTTTTGCGCCGCTGTTTTCCACATCCTTCAGGATTTTACTTACCATTCCTTTTGGCATGGTTTTTCGCCAGATCATCTCATTTTTATCGTAATCCCAGACAACACAGCCGTTTTCCACGATTCCCCATTCACACCCCGGAGCACAGAAAACTCCTGAGGGATCAGCTCTCTGGTCCTTCCGGTTGCCGGTACCACATAATGTCCGTCATCGATCAGCCGCTGCAGAACATTTCTGTTCCTTTCAGAAATCTTATTCTCGCTGTTCAGAAGAGTTCCGTCCATATCCACTGCAATGATATATTTTTCCATAATTTCCTCCTGTTTGTCTTCTCCTCACAGGCAAAAAAGCGTATCTGCACTGCACCCGGATATCCTTTGGCAGTACAGATACGCACAAATACTCATACCTGCTCTCTGTAAAGCGGAGTCTTTTTCTTCCACTTTACTACTCATATACAACAGCTCAGGAATTACCGGATCCTCATCATAAACGCCTCGTACGGTCTTAAGTCCGCTTTGATCCCTGTTCTGTCCTTATAGTTTGCAATCTTAATATCCTCTTTATCGGACACATATTTCGCAAGACCTTCTGTACTTACCGTATCCTCAGAAAGGTTTGCCACCACGATCCACTGCTCTTTGTCGGAGGTTCTTAAATATGCAAAGACCTTCTCATCTTCCGGAAGAAGGAGCTGATAGTCACCTTCTGTGAGAAGCTCTTCCTCATGACGAAGACAGATCAGATCCTTATAATAATAAAACACGGAATCATTTTTTTCCAGAGCTTTTTTTACATTGATCTCCTGGTAACGATCAGAAAGGCGGAACCATGGCTTACCGGTCGTAAATCCTGCATTTTCGCTGTCATCCCACTGCATCGGAACCCTGGCATTGTCACGACTCTTGTTCCATACTGCCTTGCGGAAATCATCCTCAGAAATGGTTTTTGTTCTTAACGACAAGATCCTGATATGCATTACGAACCTCGATATCCTCGTACTCCTCCAGCGGGAACTGCACGTTTGTCATACCGATCTCCTCTCCCTGATATACATAAGGAGTTCCCTGCATACCATGGAGAACGGTAGCATAAGCCTTTGCACATTCCTCGCGGTAAGTAGTGTCATTTCCCCATCTGGAGATCACACGTGGCTGGTCATGATTTTCAAAATACAGAGCATTCCAGCCCTTGTTATAAAGCTTGTTCTGCCACTCACTCATAACACGTTTCAGATCACGGAGATCAAAAGGCTTCAATTCCCACTTGCGGTTTACAGAGCCCGGAATACGGTCGATGTTCATATGCTCAAATGTGAAGATCATATTCAGCTCCTCACGCTCCGGATCTGTAAACAGTCTTGCAACCTCCGGTGTGGAGCCCGGCGCCTCACCTACCGTCATACAGTCATATTTTGAAAGCACCTCCCGGTTCATCTCATGGATAAACTCATGAAGTCTTGGTCCGTTGCTGTGATATTTTCCTGTATAATACTTGCGGTCATCAGTCTTCGGGTAATCCGGGAAGGACTGATCCTTGGAGATAGACGCGATCACATCCATGCGCCATCCATCAGCACCTTTATCCATCCAGAACTTCATCAGATCATAGATTTCCTTACGGACAGTTTCATTTTCCCAGTTGAGATCCGGCTGCTTTCTGCTGTAGAAATGAAGGTAATACTGGCCACGCTCTTCATCATATTCCCAGGCACTTCCACAGAAGCTGGAACCCCAGTTGTTCGGCTCACTGCCGTCTGCTTTCGGATCCTTCCAGATATAATAATCACTGTATTTGCTGTCTTTTGACTTCCGGCTTTCCACAAACCATGCATGCTCATCGGAAGTATGGTTGACAACAAGATCCAGAACGATCTTGATACCATGCTCATGAGCTTTTTGGATCAGCTCATCCATGTCCTCGTTACTTCCGAAACCTGCGTAGATCTTCCGGTAATCACTGATATCGTAACCGTTGTCGTCCTGTGGGGAGTCAAAAACAGGACTAAGCCAGATCACATCGATCCCAAGGTTCTGAAGGTAGGGGAGCTTTTCAATAATACCCCTGAGATCGCCGAAGCCATCTCCGTTGGAGTCCTTAAAGCTTCTTGGATAAATCTGATATACAACGGAATTCTTCCACCAATCTTTCATTTCTTATGTCTCCTTTATTTTGCATTGAGCAGATATTTATAATCCGTATTTGCTGCTTATTTATATCCGGTCAGGTGTTCTTCAACTGCCCTTTTTGCGGTCAGTTATTTCGATATAACTTTTTTTTAGGCTTTTTATAGGCGGACCCTATACGGCCCGCCTTTTCATAATTCTGATCTTTATTCCTTATCCTTAAGGCTTATGCAATTCCAAGAAGAGAGAGAAGGATGCTCAGGATGATAACACCAATGATCAGAACTGTGATGCTGATATTTTTCTTTTTCAGCAGATAGTAGCACAGAAGAGTCAGTCCAAGAGGAACGATGCCGACAAAGATCTGGTCCAGCATGTTCTGGAGATTCAGAACAGATTCACCCTTCATGGTGAGTTCATAAGTGGAATTAAAGGTTACCATGCTGGCAGTCATGCCGCCGACCATGATCAGACCTACAATGCTGGCAGCCTTTGTCAGGATGTTCATAAGACCGCTTGCATAAACCTTCTGGATGTATTCGGAACCAAGCTTGTATCCCAGGAAGGTTCCGTAATATTTCACAAGAATAGACGGAATATTGAAAAGAAGCAGGAACACGATCGGTGCCAGAACGTTTCCGGATGCACCAAGACCTACTGCGATTCCGGCTGCGATTACACGGAGAACTCCCCAGAAAATGGAATCACCGATACCTGCCAGAGGTCCCATCAGAGAGGATTTGACCGCGTTGATAGAGCTTGCGTCAAAATCTTTCTGCTCGCTGTTTTTCTTCTCCATGGATGCCACAAGGCCCATAATGAACGTGGAACAGGTGATGGTTGTATTGAAGTAGGACATACTTCTTGTGAGGGCAGCTTTTTTGCCTTCCTCATCGTTTTTGTAAAATTTATTGATAAAAGGCATCAGGGAATAACAGAAACCGGAAGCTCCCTGTTTTGCCGGGCTTACTGCCGCATACAGAGTGAAGGAACGCCAGAACGCTTTTCTCAGCATTTTTCTTTCATCTGCAGGAATGGATTTCGTTAAATTACTCATGAGAAAAATTCCTCCTCTTCTTCATCAAGATATTCGTCAGAACCACCGGCTGGTGAAGCTGCCACTCTCTGTGCCGCAAGCTGGTTCAGCTTGTAATCGTTCATACCAATGGAAATGGCAATGATCACACCGATCACGGCAAGGGCGATCAGCGGAAGCTTTAAGTATGCTGCAAGAACAAATCCCAGGAAATAAAACATACAGATCTTGTTGTCCCAGAGCATCTTCATCAGCATTGCCATACCTACTGCCGGAAGAAGTCCGCCGCAAACTGTCAGACCATTCATAACAACATCCGGGATGGCATCCAGAAGTGCGCTGACTGCGTCAGATCCGAACAGGATCCCGAAGAATGCAAACAGAGAATATAAAAACCAGTTTACAGCCCAGAGCCCATAGTGAAGAGCAACGATCTGTTTTTCTTTTCCTTCTGCTGCCAGGCGGTCAAAGGTTTTTGCAAACATACCTACAATAAAGATATAAAGAACTGTTTTGATCTGAAGACCAAGGATACCGATAGGAAGTGCCAGTGTCAGGGCAACCTCAGAGCCTTTGCCAAGCATGATGGCAAAAGCAGTTCCTACAGCTGTGGCGATTCCGGGCTCTGCCGCAGAAGCACCGCCGATATTTACAACTCCCATGAAAACAGCTTCCAATGAAGCTCCGATGATAACTCCTGTATGAAGATCTCCAAGCAACAGACCTACCAGCGGTCCGATGACGATCGGACGGTTCAGCATGGTAAATCCGATCAGCTCTGCACCGCCGACGCAGATAAATACGGCAAGTGCTACAAGAAATGCATTTAACATTTTTTCTTTCCTCCCTTTTTTGTGTTACGTCTTATTCATTCCGTGGACATTCATATTTCACGGTTTACATTCAGCACTGTTGCGCTCATTCTTTTTGATAGGTATCAGTTTAATTTGTCCAGCACATCCTTCACAAGCTTCTGCTCATCATTGGGAACCTGCTGCATACATGCCTTCGGGTCAAGAGCTACCAGCTCTTTTAATGCCTGCTGCTCTGCTTTTGTCAGCATGATCGTCGGGGTCAGGACAAGCTTCTCGGAAACATCGATCCCGTCAAAACGTCCTGTATTTCCTACATTGAGGAAGCCGATCTCACCAACGCTCTGTCTTATCTTCAGAGCATCCTTTACCGTTCTTGTAAGAACCAGGATACGCATCCTGGATGCCTCGGGTTGTTTAAGATACGGATGCTTCGTCCACCGGTTTGATCAGGGATTTGATTCCGCCAGGTACGGCCATTTTCAGCGCCATCTTCTGGGTATTGTCGTTGGCTGCCTCATCGTTGGCTACCACGATTCCCTGTACTGCCAGCTGTTTGGTCCAGGTCATGGCAACCTGTCCGTGGATCAGACGGTCATCTACACGAAGTGCGGTAATCTTTGCTGTGGAATTGTCGTAGGACTGCGGGGCCGGTTCTTTTTCGGTTGCGGATTTTTCTACATCCGGCGCGGCGGTCTGCGCTGTGATTTTTCTCCCTGTGCAATGCTTTCTGCATCATGTTTTCCCGCTGTGGATTTCTTTCCACCGCCCAGGTCTACCACCTGAAGTTCCTCTCTGGCGTCATCGATGAACTCCTGGATCTCTTCCTCTGTTACATCGTCATCTGCCATCATCACCTGCATCAGGACAGGAAGGTTGGTTCCTGTGATCAGCGTAACATTTTTCTTTCTGGCTGTATCCCAGAAGTTTCTGGTTTACGCTCCTCCCATCAGGTCTGTGAAAACGAAAAATCCTGTCGTTTTTCATGCTGTGCGAAATATTCTTCAAACTTTTTTCTCCACATTGTCTTCCGGTGTTACGTAAGCGTCGATGGTTGTGATCTCGGCCATTTTTTCCAACGATCAGTTCTGCTGTGTAACGGATACCGGAGGCCATTTTTCCATGTGTGGCGATCAGAATCTGTTTCATCTGGTATTCACTCCTTCTGTACTCTTTCCCTTTGGTTATATACCTAACCTTTATGCTCACACTATAGCATCAAAGCCAGGCTGTGTAAATAGGTTATGTACATAACCTATTATTGTGACAAGTTGGAAATTATGGTTTTGTGCAGGTTTCACATAGAAAATTTTACCAAAAAAAGCCGAAAATACTCTGGCTGTCAGATACTGACAGTTCCCGTATGTTTCGCTTTTGACATTTTATTCTGTTTAATTCTCATCCTGCGGCTGTACCGACTTCCTGGGGATCAGGGTGACCGGAAGTTCGATCTCATTCTCACGCTCTTTCTCCACACCGTTGATCCGCTCCATCAGGATCTCTACGGCAAGGGAAGCTTTCTGCTCCACATTCTGGCTGATCGTAGTAAGCCTTGGCACGGAAAATTCCGCATAGCTGATATTATCGTATCCCGCGATTCCGATTTCCTCCGGGATCTTTACTCCACGGATGCTGAAAAAGCTGATTGCCTCCAGTGCATAAAGGTCTGACAGGAAAAACAGCGCAGTCTTCGGTTTTTTCCGCTGGATCAGCCACGCATAGCTTTCTTTTCGTTTGGCGTAGTTCATTCCAAGAGCGGTAAACTGCACCTTCTGTTTTTTTCCCGCAAATTCTTTTGCTGCGCGCTGGGCACCCATGTAACGGAAATGATCCACACCATTGTCACGGCCTGCACAGACCTGGATATGCTCATAGCCACATTCCAGGAGATATTTTGTCATAAGGTAGCCGCCGCTCTCGTCATCCAGTCCAATATTCAGGACATGGTTTTCCTGGCCTGCATCAAGCTCGCCGTAGGCATCAATGGAAACGATGGGCTTGTTGATCAGCTGATAGATTTTTTCGCAGTTGCTTTTGCTGAAAGAGATAGCAATGACGCCGTCCACATCCCAGCCCATGACCATCTGAAAGATCTTGTCCGTATCCTTTGCCGAATAGAGCATCAGATAGTATCCAAGTTCCTGCACGTATTTTTCAATAAAACCAATGATCTTTCCATAAAAAGGATCTCCGATAACAGAATCCTTGAAGTCTTTATGATAATTGATCACAACTGCGATCAGCTGAGACTTCTCCTTATTGAGAACTCTCAGTCCCATTTTCTGGACATAGCCCATTTCCCGGATAAGATTCTCGATCTTCTCAATGTTGGCAGGAGATACTTTTTTTGTTTTTCCATGTATGACGTTGGAAACAGTTGTTGTACTTACACCTGCTCTCTGCGCGATTTCCTTAATGGTTGCCATTGTCTGTCCTCCAGAGATATTTCTGTGCGGAAGCCACTGCATTGGCTCCGTCTGAAACAGCAGTTACTACCTGGCGAAGTGCCTTGGTTCGGATATCTCCCGCTGCAAAAACCCCAGGTGCGCTAGTAACACCTTCTTCTCCTGCACAGATATATCCGTTCTCATCCAGCTTAAGCTGGTCTTTTACAAGTGCCGTACTGGGAACAATGCCCACTGCGATAAAGACACCGTCTGCTTTCAGTTCCCGTTCTTCCCCGGTTTTTACATTACGGATCTTAAGACCTGTCACTTCTTCCTGGCCCAAAATCTCAAGTGGAACACTGTCCCACACCATTTCTATATTTTCGCAGGCAAAAACCTTTTCCTGAAGGGCCTTATCCGCCCGAAGCGCATCACGTCGGTGGACAAGATATACTTTTTCACAGAGACCGGAAAGAAAAACCGCGTCCTCTGCTGCCACGTTTCCGCCGCCCACTACCACTGCAGTTTTGTCCTTATAAAAAGCTCCGTCACAGGTAGCGCAGTAGGAAACTCCAGGCCGCCAAGATCATCTTCTCCCGGGTATCCAGCTTCCGGTGCTCTGCCCCAAATGCAAGGATCAGCGTTTTTGCCTGGTATTCGTGTTTTTTTGTACGGATCGTCTTGACCTCCCCGGAAATATTTTCCAGGGAAAGAATCTTCTCGCGCTGCGGTTCCAGTCCCAGTTTCCGTGCATGCTCCCCGAACGCTTCCCCCAGATCCATACCTGAGATTCCCGGCATTCCCGGATAATTATCCACCTCATAGGTAGCTGTGATCTGACCGCCCGGTGCGAAATTTTTTATCGATCCATATGGTATTTAATCGGGCCCTTGACGCATAGATCGCCGCCGTGATCCCTGCCGGACCTCCGCCTAAAATTGCAAGATCATAGATATCGCTCATGTTATTTCTCCATTTTCAGGTCGAACGGATAATACAACACCATCCTCCGCAACATTTCGGAAAGTAGCATCATTCTTCATGCACTTATAACTGAGGAATCTTGTCTGTGCTCATGATCCGCTGACACTTTATGATTTTATACGGAATAGCCATTCCATAGTTTCCATTTTTGTATATTTCCGCTCACATAATATCATAGATTCCGTAATTTTCCAATATGATAGAACAAAGCGCCGCTCTGAAAGGACGTTACTGTTTATTTCGAGGCCAGCAACATACTCTGCGGAATATTGCCTGTAAACAGTAATGAAAGATGTCTTATGCCTCTTAAAATAAGGAAAAATAAATCCCCTCTTTTCATCATCCTGCTTCTTATTCTGACATTACTCACCGGCCTTACTGCCGGCTATTTTTCCGCTCATGGGATCACGGAAAACGGAAAATTCGAAGCTTTTTCCAGGAAAGTTTTTCAAAATGAAGTCTCCGGCAGCACCCTCACCCTCCACTATACCCTTGCACATCCGGAAAAACAGGGCATCCCGCGGAAAAAAGCAACTCTTGGAACCATCCCGACAGACATGAAAAATACATATCAGATCTGCAGCCAGTACGAAAAAAAAGCTGAAATCTTTCCGCTACAGCTGTCTTTCCACGAAAAATCAGCTGACCCTGGATTCCATGCTCCTCTATTATCATACGGAAAAATCTCTGGGCGACAATTATCTTCTCCAGGAACCACTTGGCCCAAGTCTCGGCATTCAGGCCCAGCTTCCCGTACTTCTGGCGGAATACGCTTTTTATGAAGATCAAGATATCACCGATTATCTCAACCTTCTCACCACCATCCGGCCTTACTTTCAAAGTATCCTGAAATTTGAGAAAAAGAAATCCGAAGCTGGTTTCTTTATGAGCGACACTACTCTGGACCGGGTTCTGGCACAATGCAGCGCTTTTATCCAGAATCCGGACAACAATTATATGCTGGATATTTTTCAGAAAAAGCTCTCGGATTATGGAAAACTTTCCGTTTCAGAACAGAACGCTCTGATCCTGACCCACAAAAGTCTCATGAAAACAGAAGTCATTCCCGCCTATCAGGAACTTATGACCGGACTGGAAGCTTTGCGTGGCACAGGGAAAAAACAATCGTGGCCTGACTTATTTTAAGGGAGGAAAAGCCTACTATCTCTATCTTCTCCAGAGCCAGACCGGATCTTACGTTCCTGTGAAACAAATGGAAAACGCCTCTCCAGACAGCTTTCCAGTGAGATCGGTATTGCAGGAACCATGCTCCGCAAAAACCCGGAACTTCTGGCTACACTCAACCAGGGAATCACTTTCAAAGAAATGAAACCCGCCCAGATGCTGAACGCCCCTTCAGCAGAAGATCCAGGCAGATTTTCCAGCCCTTGCAGATGTCACTTTTGAACTCCGCACAGTCCACGATTCCATGAAAGATTATTTAAGTCCCGCCTTTATCTCACCCCGCCCATGGATATCGGAACGCCTAATGTGATCTATATAAATCCGGCTGCCAGTTATCAGGGTCTGGAACTTTTTTACCACACTGGCACATGAAGGATTCCCGGGACATCTTTACCAGACTGTCACTTTTGAGCGCCAGAATCCCTCCGGCATCCGGAATCTGCTCTGCACCTCCGGTTTTGCGGAAGGATGGGCCACTTATATTGAGCCCTTTGCCTACCAGTACGCAGCCGGTTATATAAAGGATCCTTCTGCCACAGAACTTGCCAGGATCTCCTGGCTGAACCGCAGCATCAACTTATGTATGTACTCACTTCTGGATATTGAGATCCACTACAACGGCTGGACCCAGGCCGAAGCAGCCAGCTTCCTGAAAGCCTTTGGCATCGAAGAAAGCACCGTTGTCTCCGAAATCTATCAGTACATCCTGGAAACCCCCGGGAATTATCTGAAATACTACTGGGGCTACTTAAGCCTTCTGGACCTGCGCACCTCCGAGCAGAACCGTCTGGGCCAGGATTTTGACCTGAAAAAATTTCACAGCCAGGTGCTGAAAATCGGCGGTGTGCAATTCCCGGTGCTGGAGAAGTATATTGATGCGGAATTTTAACCGAATCCCTGGGCCAAAATTATAACTCTTTACTCCAGCCCCGCAAAAAACAGCTCATAAAAATCATCTTCACCCTCAAGCATCGGAGAATTCTCTCCACCACCATTGGTGCTCCGCTTCATAGCTGCATAAAACTCTTCCCCTGCCGCGATCAGATCCATCTCATAAACCGGAACCCCAAGTTCCCGGCACTTCTTACAGAAAGCAGCCAGCGGCTCTTTCTCCTTACGGGTAGCAAGCAAAACCTCCCGAAGCGCCGTCCCTGCGGGCCTTTTCCTTCAGATTATCAAGCATCTCCACAACTTCCATCCTGCTCACTCTCCCTTCACGCAATTTCTGAACAATACATCCAGTTCCGGAATCTCCCTCTTCAGAGAAATCAGCTTCCCATCCCTGGTAAAACAATGCTTCGAAGAAGCCACCGTACAAACCTCATCCCTGGTCACATTAAAAAACTCATAATCCAGTTCCAGAACCGCACCACTGTACTTCCTCACAGAAACCGAAATCTCCACCACATCATCAAAAAAGCACCGGCTTCTTATAAGAAACCGAAACCCCGGCAACCGGAGAAAACGATCCCCCCGCTTCTCCACCTCACCATAACCGAACCCCCATCTCCTTCATAAAATCAATACGGGCCTCCTCCATCCATTTCACATAATTGGAATGATGGATGATCCCCATCTGATCCGTCTCATGATACTGCGCCTTACGTCTGTAAACACCCATAACTGCATCCTCTCTTTTGTCAAAGTCTGATATTGTAGTCAAGCGGATATTCGCAATCCGCTTCGCTACTTGCTCATAACCAAATAACTGCTCCGCAGTTTATCAGGAGGAGCTTGCACTCCTCCTGATACATCTTAAATATATCATACAAAGCCGCGAAAATTCCACCATAATTCAACAAGCTGATAGCAAGATATCGTAATCTTCAGTCAGATAGATGGAAATTTTTTCGCTTTTCAAAGAAATGCGAGGGAGGGGAAGCATTCATAGTTGCGAGGCCATTTCCCCTCCTCGCGCTCCTCCCCTCCGGCCACGCAGTTTTGTTGTACGTTGTGGGGATGTGTGTATGTACTGGTGGGGCGATGGATGCTGCGGTATCGGATATAAAAACGCTGTGCCGATTTATTCCTATTCTCCACAACTTTTTACAGTCAATCACTTACTCCCCTCAAACCACAAGGAAACTCAGCCTTTCCTCCACGCCGTCCAGCGCAGCGCTGACGGCTCATCCACTCCCGGGAAACCACTCAGCCTCACACTCTAAACCGAACTCCCACCCCGCCACTCTATCCTCACGCCCTGAACCTCACTGCCCGGACAGCCACCAGCACTTCCCGGCTTGAAAACCAGCTGCACGGGCGTACGTCCACCCCACCACCCTCTCCACGAAAAAAATCTGCTATAATACAACCACGCAAACCAATTACATTCAAAATCCAAAGAAAGACAAGGTAAACCATAAATGAAATTCTCACCCAACATCAAAATCCCCGACTCCCTCAAACGAGTCCTCAAAAGAGAATCCACCCCGATCCTCTCCGCGAACCCAAACGCCCCATCAGGCGCAACCCCAAGGACAACATCCCATTAAACTTCCGCGAGCGCAGCAACGCCCGCCTGAGCCTCATAGCCTCCATCGTTGTCCTGGCTATTCTGGTCCTCTTCTTCAACCAGCTGGACTACCGCCTCATCCGTAAACCAGCCATAGATGCCCGCAAAAAAGCCACCATTTCAAAAGAAAAACAGGAAACCACCACTACCACCGGTGAAACCACCACAGCCTCTGTCATCGCAGTAGGCGACAACCTCTACCACCAGAGCCTCATAGACGCAGGCGCATCCTCTGACGGTAACTGGAACTACGACAAAATCTACACCCACATCCAGGACGCCATCAAAAGACGCAGACATCAAAATGATCGACCAGGAAACCGTCTTCACAACCGACCATGACAGCGTAAGCTCCTACCCCTCCTTCGCAACCCCGACCGAAGTAGGAGACGCCATCATAAAAGCCGGATTCAACGTAGTGGAATCCGCCAACAATCACATTGATGATTTCGGCGAAGGTTTTCTCACCGACACATTGAATTTCTGGAAAACCACCTATCCGGATGTCACACTTCTTGGAATCCACGACTCACAGGAAGATGCAGACACCGTCAAGATCCGCGAAGTAAACGGTATAAAAATTGCATTTCTGGATTATACCTACGGAACAAACGTAGGAGGCATTGAAGGAAAAGACTACATGATCGACATGATCCGTAAGGACAAGATCACAACCATGATCCAGAAAGCCAAACAGCAGGCCGACTGCATCATCTTCGTGGCTCACTGGGGCACTGAAGACGAAACCATGCCAAATGAATACGAAAAGCAATGGGCAGCCTACCTCATGGAACAGGGTGTAAATGTCATTATCGGAGGACATCCTCACGTACTTCAGCCATACGGCCGTCTCACCGATGATAAAGGCAATGAAACCGTAGTCTTCTACTCTCTGGGAAATTTTGTATCCACCCAGCAGAAACTGGAAGAGCTCCTTGGCGGAATGGCAAAATTCACCATCCAGAAAACAGTAAAAGATGGAAAAACTTCAATTGAATCCTGACTCCAACCGTAGAACCTCTGGTCATGCACTATAACAGTGATGCCGGAGAATTTGGGCCATATATGCTTTCCGACTATACGGAAGAACTGGCATCTCAGAACGGTGTCCAGAAATACATTGGTTCCGGTGTATTCACTCTCGACAACCTGAAAAAGAAATTCAATGAGATCATGTCCATGAATGTTACCCCATCCACAGGAACCAATCTTCTGGACGTAACCATTAATACAGACCTGAACATGATCGATGCTTCCGGAAATATCGTAGAAGATACGGATTCCATCACAGCAGAGCAATATTATGCAGACAAAGGAATCGACATCAATTCCGAAAACTTCAATTCTGCTGATAACGGTTCCGGCAGCACAGACGACTCCTCAGATGATGGTTCTGATGATGATTCCGGTTCCTATGACGACAGTTCCTACGACGACGGCTCTTACGATGACAGTTACGACGAAAGTGAAGAATAAAGCTTTAACGAATGCGGATTGCGAAGATTCGCTCGACTCAGCAAACCAGCCAATCCAGCAACGTGCATAAAAAATACCGGAGATCCGGCATCCCTGAAGTACACACTTCAAAGGATCCGGATCCCCGGTATTTTTTTACATCATCAGAACTTTACCATCCGTTTCAGTCCCTGAATCACCAGCATACTTACCCCTGACAGTCCGTAAACCGCCAAAAGTTCTCCAATCTTAAGCGTCTGCACCGCAAAAAATCCATGAAGCACCGGAACTGCAAGCACAGCTGTAAGAAGCACAAATCCAGACAGAAATGCTCCCTGCATAAAGCGATTATCAAAAAATTCCCCTGTAAAGATTACCGGTTTTCCAGCCTTACAGTTATATCCGTGAAGTAATCTGGACAGACACAGCACTGCAAACGCCATGGTACCTGCCAGTACCTCATTGCCGTCCCGGTAGCCAATCAGAAATGCCGTCAGTACCACAGCACCGATCACACCACCTTCCACACCAACACGGATCAGGAACTCTTTTGTAAGAATAGATTCTTTTACAGGTCTGGGCTTTTTTCCCATCACATCATGATGGTAAGGTTCCAGCCCCAGAGCAATGGCCGGCAGACTGTCCGTAAGCAGGTTGATAAACAGAAGATGAACTGGTGCAAAAGGCACTGGAAGATTCATCAGAGAAGCTGCAATCACTACCAGGATCGCCGCAAAAATTTCCGGAAAGAAGGAACTGTATAGCCTTTTTGATATTTTCATAAATATTTCGTCCACTCTCCACAGCCTTGATGATCGTGGCAAAATTATCATCGGTCAGAATCATTGAAGCCGCATCTTTTGCTACCTCTGTTCCTGTGATCCCCATAGCAACTCCCACATCTGCCTGTTTCAGTGCAGGTGCATCATTGACTCCATCTCCGGTCATGGCCACAATGTTTCCCCTCTCCTGCCACGCACGCACAATACGTATCTTATGCTCTGGCGTCACACGTGCATACACCCGGATATTTTCCACAAACTCGTTAAGCTCCTCATCACTCATACCATCAATCTGAACACCCTCACAGGCCTGGGAAATATCATCCAGAATTCCGATTCTCTTTGCAATAGCGGCTGCTGTCACCTTATGATCTCCTGTAATCATCACCGGGCAGATACCTGCACGCTTACAGTCCGAAACCGCCGCTGCACTTTCCGTACGGGGCGGGTCCATCATTGCCAGTAACCCCAGAAAAACCAGCCCCTGTTCATCCTCTGTGGAGATATTTTTTTCCACCGGAAAATGGCGGTATCCGATTCCAAGAACACGTAAACCTGACTCTGAATACTGTTCATTAACTCTGCAGATGTTTTCCACATCCACCTCTGTAACAGGAAAGATTTTTCCACCTTTCTGGATATAATCCACACGTTTCAGCATCACATCTACCGCGCCTTTGGTGATCATGGTATATCCATCCTTCATCTTATGGAAGGTAGACATCAGTTTCCGATCACTGTCAAAAGGAACCTCGCTGCTTCTCGGACAGGCATCCCTGACTTCCTGTGCCGAAATTCCTTTTTTATCTCCCAGGTTTACCATTGCTGTTTCTGTAGGATCTCCGATCTCCTGGCCTTCCACATTGGTAGAATCATTGCAGAGAATGCTGAACTTCAGCATCTGTTCCTGCAATGGGTTCGCCGGATCAATCTGATCTGCCGGAATATCCCGTCCATCCACATAATAATGTTCAATGGTCATCCGGTTCTGTGTCAGTGTTCCCGTTTTGTCAGAACAAATTACCGATACACTTCCCAGCCCTTCCACAGACTGCAGTTTCCGTATGATTGCTCCTTCTTTCGCCATCTTTCTGGTTCCAAACGCCAGCACAATTGTCACAATGGAACTGAGTGCTTCCGGAATCGCCGCCACAGCCAGTGCCACTGCAAAGAGAAATGCATCTGCAACAGCTCCGCCTTTCAGCACCTGCAGGGCAAAAAGTACAGCACATAACAGAAGAATGATCATAGAAAGCTTTTTCCCAAAGCGATCCAGATTAATCTGAAGCGGTGTTTTCTTCTCCGAAGTATTCTTTAAAAGACCGGCGATTTTTCCTACTTCTGTGTTCATTCCAATCCCGGTTACAAGAAAAACACCTCTTCCATAAGTCACATAGCTTCCGGAAAATACCATGTTCCTGCGATCTCCCAACGGAAGTTCCCCGGTAAGCGGAGCGCTGATCTTATCTACACCAATGCTTTCTCCGGTAAGTGCACTTTCATCAACCTTAAGGCTGGCACTTTCCAGCACACGTCCGTCCGCCGGAATATAGTCTCCAGCCTCCAGATGGACCACATCTCCTACTGTAATTTCCCTTCCCGGAATTCTCACCACTGCACCGTTTCGAACCACCTTCGCCTCCGGTGCAGCCAGCTGTTTCAGGCTTTCCAGGGAATTCTCTGCCTTAATGGTCTGCACAGTTCCCAGAATAGCATTCATAGTAATCACAACCAGAATTACCGCCGCACTCTCTGTTTCCCCCCAGGAACAGGGAAACCACCGCCGAAACAATCAGGATCAGCACCAGAAAATCTTTATACTGTTCCAGAAAAATCTGCAGACCACTTTTTTTCTTACCTTCCGCAAGTTCATTGAATCCGAATTTTTCCTGCCTTCTTTTTACTTCCTCATTCGTCAGAAAATCCTGTTCCCCATTCAGATCTCTGCGTACAGTTTCTACCGTTTCATTGTAATAAGCTTTCACAGATACATTCCTCCTTTACAGATCCTCAGCAAAATCCCTGTTAACAGTATGGGCAGAATCGTAAAAAGAATGGCGTTTATTTTATCACAAAAAAACATGCAATAAAAAGTCTCGCTGTTTCATCACGATACGGACAGGCATTCACCCATCGAGATTGACGACATCATGAACACTGACGTGCCAGCTACTCTCCTTTATATGGCTTACTATACTGTCCAAAAAGACATTTGTCAACCCGGAATATCAGTATGTAAATACGCCGACTCCATAAGCTTCCAGCGGATATGCAAAAGAAAATTCCCGGTTGTCGCAGTTCTTCTTCTCTGCCTTGAATGCCTTGCCTTTCGGAAGAAGTCCCTGCTCATTCATAATCAGTTTGTACTGTTTCTTCTTCGGTACACCTACACGGTAATCCGGACGTGCTACCGGCGTGAAGTTGCATACAACCAGAATGTTGTTACGTCTTGTGGGGGATTTTCTCACAAAACTAAAGATGCTTCTGTCGCCATCGTTGGCATTGATCCACTCAAATGCAGACGGATCATTGTCCGCACCATAAAGTGCCGGATATTTCCTGTAAATATGAAGAAGATCACTGACATACTGCTGCAGTTTCTGATGATTCTCCTCTCCAAGAAGATACCAGTCAAGCTCTCTGGCCTCACTCCACTCCCGGAGCTGTCCAAAATCCTGTCCCATAAACAGAAGTTTCTTACCAGGATGTCCGAACATGAAGGTATAGCCAGCCTTCAGGTTCTTGAATTTATCATCCAGTTCGCCTGGCATTTTTTCCAGCATGGAGCACTTCAGATGTACTACCTCATCGTGGGAAAGAACCAGAACATACTTCTCACTGTATGCATAAGTCATGGAAAATGTCATCTTATTATGATTAAATTTACGGAAATACGGATCCAGCTTCATATATTCCAGGAAATCGTTCATCCATCCCATATTCCATTTCAGGGAGAATCCCAGGCCGTCATCTTCTGCCTTGCCGGTTACCATCGGCCATGCGGTAGATTCCTCCGCAATCATGACAGTTCCATGATTTCTTCCGAGAACAACCGTATTCAGATGCTTGAAGAATTCAATGGCTTCCAGGTTCTTGTTTCCACCGTATTTATTGGCAACCCACTCACCGTCTTTTTTACCGTAATCCAGATAGAGCATGGATGCAACCGCGTCTACACGGAGACCGTCAACGTGGCATTCTTCTACCCAGTAAAGGGCATTGGCGATCAGGAAATTCTTTACTTCCGGACGCCGTAATTGTAGATCTTGGTTCCCCAGTCCGGATGCTCGCCCTGTCTCGGATCTGCATGCTCGTATACTGCAGTTCCGTCAAAGTTGGCAAGTCCGTGTGCATCCTTCGGGAAGTGCGCCGGTACCCAGTCAAGGATAATACCAATCTTCTGGCGATGGAGATAATCAACCATATATTTGAAATCCTGTGGTGTTCCGTAACGGGAGGTCGGTGCATAATAGCCGGTAACCTGATAACCCCAGGAACCGTCAAAAGGATGCTCTGCGATGCCCATAAGCTCAACATGTGTGTAACCCATTTTTTTGACATACTGGGCAAGCTTCGGCGCCAGTTCTCTGTAGGAATAGAAACCATCCTCGTCTTCCGCAGTCTGCGGATGTTTCATCCATGAACCCGGATGCACCTCATAAATAGACATGGCACTTGTATCCGGATCAAAGGCCTCACGGTTCTTCATCCAGGTATCATCTTTCCATTTATAATTGGTGATGTCGGTAACACGGGAGGCTGTTCCAGGACGCATCTCAGCAGCGTTGGCATAGGGATCTGCCTTGTAAAGTTCCTCGCCATGTGCACCTGTAATGTAAAATTTATACAGTTGTCCAATCTTCGCTCCCGGTACAAATATCTCATAAACACCAATGGGTCCAACTTTTTTCATGGGATTCTTCTTTGTGTCCCATTCGTTGAACTCACCTACAACAGAAACCGCCTGTGCATTAGGTGCCCACACTGCAAAATAAACTCCTTTTTTCCGGTTCTGTGTATCCGGATGTGCTCCCAGTTTCCTGTAAATATCATAATTCGTGCCCTGACCGAACAGATACTGGTCAAGCTCCGTAAATTGTAATTTCTTTCCCATTTTCAGGTACCTCCCTTTATAGTTCTGCCACCGTCCATTCCCCAATTTTTAAGTGGAGTTTTTTATTCTATAATTATACCAATCCCCATATTTTCAGTCAAGGAAAAACCCTCCCATATAATATGTGTCTATTATCCGACAGTGTCGTATAAAGTCAAAAAAGAGACCTGAATGACACACATTTTGTCACTCAGGTCTCCTGGTATTATTCTTTAGTATTCTTCACTTCCGTCATCATAGGAACCATCGTCATAGGAGCCATCATCATAGCTTCCGTCATCGTAGCTTCCATCATCATAGTTTCCGTCGGAAGAACCATCCGATCCGTCACTGCTTCCGTCTGTGGAACCATCTGATCCATCACCACTTCCATCAGAAGAACCGTCCGATCCGTCACTGACTGTACTGTCTGTGGAACCATCACTGACGTCTGTACTATCTGCGGAGGTACTGTCTGCAGAAGCGCTGTCATCAGAAGTTGTACTTCCGTCAGAAGAATCACTGCTGTCTGTTGAATCACTGGAGTTTCCCGCATAACCGGCAACACGTCCAGCCTGAAGAGAGCTGTCCCAGAAGTCAGAATAGGAAGCACTCTGTAAAGTAACATCTTTAGCTGCTGCAAGTTCACTGACTGTCACCAGCTTATATCCCTCATTGACCAGTTCCGGAATCAACTTCTCAGTAGCACATTTTACAGATGGCTCATGGATATCATGCATCAGAATGATAGAACCATCACTCAGATCGCTGTTCATGATCTCATTGTAATCCGCATCCGCATCCATCAGTTTCCAGTCCAGGGAGTCTGTGGACCACATGAAAAACGGTTTGCCTACTGCTGCCATCTGTTCTTCTGTGATTGCTCCATACGGTGCACGGCACACGGTTGCAGCCTGTCCGCAGGCTTTCACCAGCTCGTCATCTGTTTTCTGGAATTCCTGTACAACAGAATCCAGATCCATATTCGGAAGAGTCTGCTCCGGATGATCCCAAGTATGGTTACCAATCTCACATCCAAGCTGTAACATTCTCTGTACAGTAGATTCCCGTCCCTCAACATTCTGTCCCAGCATAAAGAAGGTAACATGAATATTATATTTCTCAACTGTATCAAGAAGAGTCTCTGTATACTCTCCCGGTCCATCATCAAAGGTCAGTGCGATCATCGGACGTTTCTTGGAAGGATCATAAGAACCATCTTCATTAAAGTAATAATCCTTCACACCTTTCTCAACCCATCCTGTCTGCATATAACCATTCTCATCAAAACTGTATGTAGTTCCGTCGATTTCGGCAAAACCATTGATATAATATGTACCATCCGGATTCTGATACCACTTTCCTGTGGAGTCTTCATGCCATCCCGGTGTCATAACAGAAAGTCTGTCTCCTGCTGTACTGCCCTTTATCGGCATCACCACAGCATCTGTACTGCTGTCACCGGATGAATCCGATGTAGCCGAATCAGCCGATGCAGATGCATCCTCCGTACTTCCATCTGAGGAAGTTCCTGCTGTATTCGCCTGTACATTCACAGTCTCCGTACCCTTACTGCTTCCTCCGCCTACACGGTTGACGATTGGTAAAATTACTCCTCGAACAACAAAAACCAGCAGAAGAATCGCCGCAACCACACAGGTTATCCGCTTCATCATCCGCCGCCGTCTTATTTGCTGCTGCTTTCTGCGCATTCTCTCGCGCAAAACTCTTTTGTCCATTTGATTATATCCCCTCTATATATTTATAACTTTCCTTAATGTCTAAACTTAATCATACCGCATTTAATGTTCAAATACAATGGTAATTCCCGAAAGAATCTCTTAATTTTCTTTTTATGTGTTACTGTCAAAAAAGCGGTTCCCGGAAATTCTCCCGGGCCCCGCACTTTTTTTTGTACGCATCACATAATGCGTGTGATTTTTGTTATTCTGCTGATGCATCTGATGCGCTGTCTGCCTCTTCTGTCGGTTCTTCCTCAGGAACCATATCTGTCGCTTCTGCCGTTTCCAGCTCTTCGTCAACAGTTCCCTCAGCACTGCTTCCATCTACAGACGGATCATCTCCGTCCACACCTTGTGTGTCACCGGCAGTTACTTTTTCTTCAACGGTTGCGTTATCTATGATAAAGTCCTCCACACGGAGCAGTCCGATAGATTCATCCACAGCTGCCTGGCCATACTTATCTACCAGTGCCGCGATATCTTTTACATTATATGATTTGATCAGTTCGTTCTGGATACCAAGAGATTTTTCATCCTCAAGTGTCATATTTTCCGCATCCATGATTCCCTGCACGATCAGGTTCTGTTTCACCTTATATTCCGCATACTGGCTGCTCTGCTCTTCAAAATCATCCATGGAAATGCCCTGTGCCTTTACAAAATCCTCCAGGGTCATATCACCCTGTTTTGCATAATTTTCGTACAGAGTCTTAAATTCTGTTTTTGCCGTATCCAGATCATCCTGTGGGTATTCTTTTACTTCGGAAGCAGAGAGCACTGTGTTCCATGCTGTCTCACGAAGAGTATTCTGGGCGCTTGTTTTTGCTTCTTCTTCCAGTGTCTTGCGGATTTCTTTTTTGTAGTCTTCCGCAGTCTTACAGTCAGTATTCTTGGCTGCCCAGTCATCGGTCAGTTCGGGAGCACGTTTGAAGCTCTGCAATGTAACTTTAAACACAACCTCCTGGCCTGCCAGTTCTTCGGATGAATATTCTTCCGGAAATGTAAGGTCGAGATCTTTTGTCTGGCCTTTTTTCATTCCGATGATTCCATCTTCAAAACCATCAATAAAAGTTCCGGAACCGATCGTCAGCTCATAATTGTTGGCTGTACCTCCGTCAAAAGCTACTCCGTCTTTGGTTCCTACGTAATTGATCGTAACAATGTCACCGTTCTGAACCGTACCTTCTGTTACTTCCTCTGCCTTATTCTGAAGTTCTTCCTGAACCCTTCCATCAACCATGTCATCGGTCACAGCTTCTACAGAATTATCAAGTGTCAGGCCTTTATACTGTCCGATCGTTATATATTTGCTCACATCATCCACAGAAACAAGTCTTGTATCTCCGGAAGCTGTATCTTTGCTGTTTTTATCTGAATCCGATCCTGATTCTGCTGAATCTGTTTTATCGGCTGTATCCTGTGTTTCTGCTGTAGATTTTGTTTCCCCTTTATTGTCTGCAGATGTGCCGCAGGCTGTTATCGCCAGCGCTGTACACAATGCAAGCACAACGAGATATGTTTTTTTCTTCATATCTTACTCCCTTCATATCAAAATCATCTGAAAATACACATATATTCTAACCATAATAGATTATAAACATTTTCTGTATACTTTTGTAAAATCTATTTCCTTACATTTCTGGAACCGGTGTCGGTCTGGAATCGTCCCAGACTTCAGATACATCAAACAGGTCGCTGAGCATATCCGGATTATAATACATACGATAACCATCCAGGTTCCGTCTTCCCTGTCGGAAATACTCACTTGTGATCTGCACAAAATACTGACTGGAATCTACATTGCAGAAATAGCGGTAGCCACGACTCTTATAATATTCATACTTGGCATTATCAGAGGTATATCCTTCCCAGTCGCCGATATCTGCGCCAAAGGCAAAAATGATCATGTCGGTTTTTCCAAGGATCGGTGCTACATATTTCTCCCATTTCTTGTTATCTGTTTTCAGTTCAGCCGCAGTAGAAGAAGTTGCATTTCTGTGGCCCCAGGTATGGCTTGCAAATTCCCAGCCGTCTTTTTTCATGGCTTTTGCCACTTTTTTGGCTGCTTTTACTTCTTTATTATAGTCAAAATCCGGGTTAGCCTTGAGAAAAGCTTTCTGGTCGTCCTGAAGGTTCTTTTTTTGACTTATATGCACCATCTGTACGGTATCCCAGCACTCCGTCATAACCGGTCATTGCCAGGATCCCCTTTCTTCCATGGTAGGAAAAATCAGGATGTTCCTTAATAAAAGAATCCAGGATCGGCACAACATCGTAATCGCCGGTCACAACCGTTCCGTCAGCCTTTTTTATATTCACATTTAATGTCTCCATTATCATCGATCACCAGTTTTGTGGCAAATCCATCTCCATCCATGTAATGATAATAGCTGACATCATCTTCAGAAAGTACGAAAGGAATCTTGCCCTCCGGAAGCATGATCTTGCCTCTGCTCATGGTTCCGTCATCATTCACTACCGCCATGTCGTGAGGGCTTACCAGAACATATCCCTTATCATACATAATCTGGATCATTTTTTTGAACTCACTGACTGTCGTCATCATCTGATTATATCCTGCCTCATCAGAATCCCCGTCAAAAGCCAGAGAGGTGTCTACGATAAGGGAATGGAAAAACACATGTGTCACCTGCTCAAGAGGATACTCTACACAGGCATCTCTTTTTTTCATATAGGAAGCAGCTGCCTTCTGCATTTTATCACTGGTGGCAAATTTCCAGTTGTTCTTCAGAACAGAAATCGCTCCTGTATAATCATACTGCTGAGCCAGTTTCTTTGCCTTTGCGAGAAGTGCCTTTTCATTGGAGGAAGTACTGCCGGAAGTGTCCTCTGACTTCTCACGTTTCTGTGTTTCTTTTTCAGCCTCTTTCTCTTCTTCCGGTGTCTCGGTTGCTGCCGGCTGGTCTTCCGGATCTGCTGCTACCTTAGCCTCTTCTTCCTCCACTTCAGTCTGTGTATCCTCTGCGTCTGCCTCATCTGACTGCGTATCCTCGTTGTCCTGCGACTGTGCGGTCATATTATCCTGCTGAACAGTAATCTGGTGCGTTTCCAACTGACAAAAAAGTGATGCTGCAAGTACTGTTGTCAGGACCCCTGCAATTTTTTTCTTCATAAAATAACTAGCCCCTTTCTTTTAAGTCCCCTCGTATCTTTCAAAATCCGATCATCCCATCGGTGGTACCGGCGTTGGTCTTGCCGGGTCAAAAACATCTTTTGCGTTAAAAAGATCTTCCAGAAGTTCCGGATTATAATACATCCGGTATCCGTCCAGGTTTCGTCTTCCCTGACGGAAATAGCGGTCCCGGATCTGTACATAATACTGGCTGGAATCCACATTACAGAAATAATTGTATCCCTGTCCCTTCAGATATTCGAATTTATCACCGGAATACTCTGGTTCTGTTGTTATATCTGTTCCAAAAGCAAAAATAATGATATCCGTTCCCCCGATCAGCGGATCTACATTTTTTTTGAATTTTTCGGTATCTTCCTGAAGTTTCTCCAGAGAGATCTGACCTACATTCTGATGTCCCCAGGTATGGCTTGCAAATTCCCAGCCTTCTGCTTTCATGGCATCGGCAACCTTCTTCGCCCCTTCCCGTTCCTTTTCCAGGCTGAAATCCGGATGTGCATCGAGCCATTGTACTTTATTTTCGTCCAGATCTGCCGGGCGGGTTTCATAACTCTCATCTGTACGGTATCCCAGGATTCCGTTATATCCGGTGAGTGCCACGATTCCCTTGGCACCACGGTAGGAAAAATCCGGATGCTGCTCCACAAAACGGTCGATCAGTGGAACCATATCGTAATCACCTACAGACACACTTCCATCATCTTCCACATATTCGTTGCGGATCTTCCCTTCTTCATCCACAACCAGTTTTGTGGCAAATCCATCTCCATCCATGTAATGATAATAACACACGTCATCCTGTGAGAGGACAAACGGCGTTTTCCCCGGCGGAAGAAGGATCTCTCCTGCTGTGATATTGCCGTTTTCATCTGCTTTTGCCATATCTTTAATGCTTACCATGACATAGCCCTTGTCATACATGGTCTGAGTGATCTTATTGAACTCATCGATCGTGGTCATAACCTGGTTATAATCCGCTTCTTTATAATCTCCGTCAAAAAGCCTTGGATGTATCTTTTATCAGAATATGATAAAAGACATGTGTCACCTGTTCCAATGGCCATGCCGTACATGTTGCTTTTGTATCTTCGTATTCTTTTACAGCTGCCTGCATCTTCTGGTCTGAGCCATAAGCAGGATCATTTTTCAGAAGATCAATGGCTTTATCATAATCATACTGCTGAGCCAGAAGATCCGCCTGCGCCAGAGTATCGCCGAAACTGTATCACCGGATGAATCACCGGAAGCCTCTGTAGAAACTGCTTCGCCGGAGTCTGTTCCCGTTTCCGTTTTATTTTCTTTTTTCGTATCAGAAGTTACCACTTTCCTGTCTGATCCGGAAGCAAACCTGTTGCTTAAAGCAATTGCGCCTGCCGACACTCCACCTGCGATCAGTACCGCTGCCACTCCTATGGCGATCAGCCGTTTCCTGCGTTCCCGTTTCAGCCTCTCTCTGCGGCGTTGCAGCATACGTTTACGCCATTCCTCATACTCCGGAGTTCCCATTTCCGGTCTGGGTTTCCGGTGTTTTTTCTCTTCCATACTTTATTTCCTCCATCTGTTGTGTATAAATACACTGTCTGTATCTGAATATCCATCTATCCTGCGGTTTGTATTGTAAACCGCAGCACATTCATTATACCTTGTAAATACTGAAATTTCCACCGTTCCTCCTGTCTTTTTCGCTTTTCTTTTATCTTGCCTTTTTAAGAAACAATGCTAAAATGTTTTGTACGTAATGTAACCGATTGCGAAACAAATATACATACAGGGGGATTCTCAAATGAGTACAGTTACCATTGTTCTTCTGGTCATCCTCGTTATTCTGATCGCAGCAGTAATCGCACTCTACTTCTTCGGAAAGAAAGCTCAGAAAAAACAGGACGAACAGCAGGCTCAGATCCAGGCCAACAAGCAGACAGTTTCCATGCTGATCATCGATAAAAAAGCGGATGCCACTGAAAGATTCCGGACTTCCACAGATGGTCATTGACCAGACACCGAAGCTTATGCGCCGCTCCAAACTTCCGATCGTAAAAGCTAAAGTTGGTCCGAAGATCAGCATCCTCATCGCAGATGAGAAAGTATTCGATCTGATCCCGGTTAAGAAAGAGATCAAAGCCGAAGTCAGCGGTCTTTACATCGTTGGCGTAAAAGGAATCCGTGGTTCTCTTGAAACACCACAGAAGAAGAAAAAAGGTTTCCTCTCAAGATTCCGTAAATAATCCGAATATAAAGCAACCGCCGTGGTTTCAGGAATTTTCCCTGATACACGGCGGTTATTTTTTATAAGACAAAATCCTTACAGTCTCTGGGCTGTACCTGGATCGCCAGGTAACAGTCTGCCACATGTTCCTCATTCATATCCAGCGCGTAATCTGCTTTCATCTGAAGATTCTCTTCACTCTCCATAAGCTCCAGGTTTGTGGCGGCAATTCCCATCTGAAGTGTTCCATACGGTGTGGAATAATAAGTCATATTCTTCTTACCCTGCTCAAATACCATATGGACATTTACCAGACCCTTTTTACTTACTTCCAGACCTTTCTCTGACATTTTTATGTAATTGATCGTAGGTTCAGCGGTTTCATCGAGAAGTTCCTCATATCTGAGATAATGAGAACCATTGCGGAAATAATACTGTCCCGCTACGACGATCTCGATCGGCTCCTGGTCTCCCTGTGCGTCCATCATCTGAAGCCCTCTTACATGGATCAAAACTTCTTTTTGCATTTTTTTCTCCTAATATTTCTCAATATCGATCTTCTGTGTTTTCTCTACATTATATGACAGGATGGAATTGGCAAAATCCTTAAATTTCTCGGCAAGATCACTTACATAGAAGCGATACGGAAATTCCTCCTGTGCCGCCTCATCACTTGCTAGATCCAGATCTGCCAGAAGCTTCTTCAGTTCCAGTGCAGTCTCATAGGCCGGATTCACAAGCCGGACATCCTCCCCCATGATCTTACGGATCGTAGATCGCAGAAGCGGGTAATGTGTACATCCAAGAATCAGTGTGTCGATCTCCTGATCCTGAAGTTCCTTCAGATATCTTCTTGCAACCTCTTCTGTGACAGGATCATGATACCATCCCTCTTCCACCAGCGGTACAAAAAGCGGACATGCTTTCCCGATCACGGTGATCTCCGGATCCAGCTCCCTGAGATAGGAGCATGGATACCGCTGTCTACCGTACCTACTGTGCCAATGATCCCTACTCTCTTGTTCCTGGTCTCCTCAGCAGCCACTTTAGCACCGGCTTCGATCACTCCGAGAATAGGGATATCCAGTTCATCCTTTACCGCATCCAGAGCAAAAAGCACTGGCTGTGTTACAGGCTACAACAATGGCTTTTTACTTTCTGTTCCTGCAGAAAAATGAATGATCTGGCGGGAATAACGGATAACTGTCTCTCTGGACTTACTTCCATATGGAACCCGGGCTGTATCTCCGAAATATACAATTTTTTCGGACGGCAGATTCCGCATGATCTCACGGGCCACCGTCAATCCTCCGATACCGGAATCAAACACACCAACCGGTGCGTTTTCTGTCTATATTCATTGATCTTATTCTCCTGAAATAATTAATCGAGCACTATAATTACTCGTTGGAATATTGTATCACCAATCCAGCGCTTTCGCAAGCCAGAAGGAAATCTTCACCGGCTTATTTTCCCCGTTATCCTCCACTTTTTCAAAACAGAATTCCGGATAGATGGTTCCCCACCAGGCATAAACCTTTGGATCCCGGGAAGAAAATGTGTCCTGTGCTCTGATACCGCCTGCAAGGATCATCGACACGAGCAGAATGGCCCATCCTGTTCTTTTTAATATATGAATACGACTCTTTATCTTTATATGCTCCATGAGTAAAACCTCCTGCCAAAATCTTCTTTCTGATAATCCTGTCCAAAGATGATGGTACCTGCCATCTTTTTAAGAATATCTGCATTATTGACAGTTTATCGCCTGTTTATTCAGCACTTCCATAATCCACTTCCAGAAGATCCCCATTTACCCATACAGAAGGAATCCATGGTAATGTTCCGTCCTGGTAAAACTGATGATATGCCTCTCTCAAAGTCACTCCTTTTTTCTGCTGCCCGGTAGTACGGTTCTCCTGGATTCCCTGAAGATATTCACCCACAGAACTTTCCTCTGCTCCCTTCCAGTGAAAAACCTCTCCCAGCATTCCGGTCCGGAACATGTACACATCTTCGCCTACATGTTCTTCCTGCTTCAGATATTCGAGAAAAGCCTTTCTGTTTTCTTCTGTCAGCATGCTCTCATCCAGAATCACTACCTGAAGGTGTCCCAGATCCAGAAATTTTTTCCTGGGAACGATTGTAGACTTCCTCGATTTCCTGAAAATTTCTGCCCGCAAGGGTCAGTACGGAAACCGGATCTTCTTCCGGCTTTTCCTGCCCGGTGGTCACATTCATATCCGGCATGGCATACTTCAGCACAAAGCCTTCTTCCGAAACGCCGGCCCCCAGTGCCAGCGGATACATCCTTTTTTCCGGTTCCACAGCCGCACACCCGGTTCCCATAAGGCTTACAAAGAAAAACAGGCTCACAGACAAACGCTTTTTTCTTCCAGCGGCCTTTATTTTCCACACTGAGAAAAATCTGGATCACAAGAAGCAGCGGCACAAAAATATATGCCAGATACCATCCATAATACTTTTCTATCCCGGCGCCGTTTCTTTCGTAGAGCGAAAGGATCCACCCTGCTGCCGGAATCCAGTACCGTCCACTTCTAAGCTTTGTTTTTTCCGCAATCTGATTCCCGTAATGAAAAAGACTTCCCAGAGAAAAAAGAAGCCCGAACACCAGAAATCCCATCCAGATCACATCAAATCTTGCCAGCACATTTCCCGGAAGATCTGCCCCGTCCAGAAGAGGCAGCACCGGATATGTTTCCGCCAGAAGCCTGTTTTTTCCAAATACAGCAGGAAGCAGAACCTGCATACCAAGGACAATTCCACACACGGTAAGAAAGGCCAGGATCACCGGCTTTCTGGCACTTCCCTGTTTTTCTACTTTTTCAAGCCCAAAAGGCAGAAGCCCCACTCCGGAAAAAACACAGAGAAATGCATACACATCCCGGATCATCCATTTCCCGGAAAACCTGCTACCGGTACCCTCCACGGTTTCCAGAAAATATTCCGCTTTTCCCTGTCCTGCACTCAAAATCATAAGAAGGAGAATCCCTGCCAGAAAAATTCCACCGGAAATTTCTGCAATCCTTCCTCTTCTCTGCATTCCCCGGTGCGTTCCCAGACTGCATGCTGCCACAGCAAGCAGAGACAGCCATTTCCCGGAAATCCCGCTGATCAGACTCTGTGGAATTACTTTTGCAAGAAGATCCGCCAGAAAAGCCGCACTTAAGATTACATATAAAAGAAAGAACAGTCCAATAAACCGTACAGTAATATTTCCTGTCATTCTGGAAAGTTCTCCATAAGCAGGAGCAAGACGGATCAGCCAGATCACATAAAATGAAAGAAGCACCGCCGCCAGGATCGTCCCTGCCATAGCATTCACTCCCAGCATTTCTCCGTTTTTAAAAAGGCACAGAAGAAAAGGCGCCGGAAACACAAGTATGATCTGCCGGAAAAGCTGTCTGTGGGAAATCCTGTTGTTTTCTGCAAATCTCATAATCCTTTTCCTTTCTGCCTCCACGGCTTTGTCCGCAGTCTGCGCTTCTGGTCATCTCTTGCATACAACGGCCGGAATTTCCGTTTCCGGAATGGCTGGCGCAAAATTCTTCCTCCTGTTTCCGCCTGGCCGTTTTTTTCTACAAGGGTACCAGATATGGGACACCAAAACTTAAAAGTCCTGCCAGATGTGCCGCTGTCAGATACAGTCCCAGCACAATTCCGAAGATGCCAAGATATCCTCCCAGAAAAAGAAATCCATACTTCAGAAGCCGGAACGCAGACGCAAATTCCTCATTGGGGATCGCCAGAGATCCAAGCGCCGTTAATGCCACAATAATTACCACCACGGGGCTTACCAGATTAGCCTCCACAGCTGCCTGTCCAATAATCAGGCCTCCAACAATCCCGATGGCATTTCCAAGAGTTCCGGGAATCCGTACGCCCGCCTCCCGGATCAGCTCAAAAGACAGCTCCAGAAACACCAGCTCCACCACGCTGGAAAACGGCACTCCTTCCCTTGCCTGTGCAAAAGAAAGGATCAGATTGGCCGGAGGATCTGGGTGTGAAACCGTATCACAGCCAGATAAGTCCCGGAAGCAACGTTGCCACAGCCATGGCCAGATATCGCAGCACACACAGGAATGAAGTCATTTCAAAACGGTTATACCAGTCCTCGCTGCTTTCCATAAAGCTGTTAAACGCACCTGGAATCACCAGTGCCACCGGTGAATTGTCACAGAGCAGCACGGCTTTTCCATTGAGAAGTTCCTGTGCCGCCCGGTCCGGACGTTCGGTTGTCTGAAACTGTGGAAAAGGCGAATACCAGGCTTCTTCTGTCAGCTGCTCCAGCATTCCGCTATCCAGGATTCCATCCACAGTAAAAGATTCCAGCCGTTCCTTCACCGCAATCAGAAGTTCTTCGTGCACCAGATCTTCCACATACAGAAGCTGCACCACCGTGTTGGAACGCACCCCGATATTTTGCTGTTCCACTTTAAGGCGGGTATCCCGGATCCGCTTCCGTACAAGGGCCGCATTGGTTTTTACGCTGTCGCAGAAGCCTTCTTTGGAACCCCGCAGCACTTTTTCCGTTTCCGCTTCTGATACATCCAGCCCCGGATAGCCTTTGCTGGATATCTTCATGGCCCTGTCATAACCGTCCATAAAGAAAACCGCATTTCCGGAAAGAACCGCCCCGAAGACTTCTTCCATGGAAAAAGTTCTTCCACATCCGCAATTCCGAGACTGTTTCTCCGAATAAATTCCCGGATCTTTTCTTCCGGAATTTCCCAGAAATGATTGATCATCTTTCCAATGGCAGAATCGTCCAGCATCATGTTGGAAACTGCCACTTCAATATAAACCATCAGACAGTCCACTTTATGACCCTCTCCCAGGCGCATGGGCCGGATCAGAATATCATCGCAGTTTTCACAGCGCTTCCGGATATAAGATTCATTTTCATGGAGAGATTCTGAAATCTTTTTTTT
>ENA-OQAR01000029-OQAR01000029.1-human-gut-metagenome-genome-assembly--contig:-NODE-29-length-30642-cov-2.099230_pt1 | contig 30642 bp, 31 predicted proteins | sample MGYA00242738_ERZ504533 | MGnify/ENA primary metagenome ERZ504533 (study PRJEB26092, sample SAMD00036276) | human gut metagenome | host: Homo sapiens | study: EMG produced TPA metagenomics assembly of... | reverse complement strand
CCACGCGCGGAGTATTTCGCGAACGCGAGAACCCGGTGAGTCCGCGGCGACGTATTCCGCGCTGAATCTGGCGAAGATCGAGGCGACGGGGGTTGAGGGTGCCTGATTGGGAGGAGTCCTTGAGGGCATACGTCACCAAGGAACTCAACAAGTAGCGGACCATGCTTGGGCGGCTCTCTTTTGCGGGCCGCCCGACATTTGACAATACGCAATAGAGAAGGGGAAACCACATGAAGGGCATTATTCTTGCCGGTGGTTCGGGTACGAGGTTGTATCCGTTGACCACGGTCACGTCGAAGCAGCTGTTGCCGGTGTACGACAAGCCGATGATCTACTATCCGCTGAGCGTGTTGATGATGGCCGGGATCCGTGACATTCTGATCATCAGCACGCCGAAGGATCTGCCGAACTTCGAGAGGCTCCTGGGCGATGGTTCGCATTACGGGGTGCGGTTCTCGTACAAGGTGCAGCCGTCTCCGGATGGTCTGGCTCAGGCGTTCCTGTTGGGTGAGGAGTTCATCGCGGGCGAGCCGTGCGCGCTGGTGCTGGGAGACAACATCTTCTACGGCAATGGTCTGGGTGCGACTCTGCGTGGCGCGGTCGCGAAGGCCGAGTCCGGCGAGGGCGCGAGCGTGTTCGGCTATTATGTCGACGATCCGGAGCGTTACGGCGTGGTCGAGTTCGACGAGCGTAAGAAGGCCGTGTCCATCGAGGAGAAGCCGGCCCATCCGAAGTCGCATTACGCGGTGACCGGCCTGTACTTCTACGACGAGCATGTAGTCGAATACGCGAAACAGGTCAGGCCGAGCGCGCGTGGCGAGTTGGAGATCACGGATCTGAACCGCATGTACCTGGACGCTGGCATGCTGAACGTGCGTACGTTGGGTCGTGGCTACGCGTGGTTGGATACCGGTACGATGGATTCTTTGTTTGAGGCTGGTGAGTTCGTGCGTACCGTGCAGCGTGCGCAGGGTCTGCCGATCGCGATCGTGGAGGAGATCGCCTACGAGAACGGTTGGATCACGTGCGACCAGCTCATGGAGTCCGCGGATCGTTACGGCAAGAGCCCGTACGGCCAGCACCTCAAGGGCATAGCCGACGGCGAGATCATGCTCGTCCCCAACCAAAAGAACTGACGGGGGTTCGTTTCCGAGGGCTTGTTCCCGGAGTCCTGTCCTCGTGACGGGCGTTCCGGCCATTTGTTTTTCAATGTTCCTGTGACAGTCCTCATAACCAAAATCCGTGTGGCCAACTTTGTGTTGGTCACACGGATTTCTGTTTATCAATGGTTACTCATCGGTGTTTGAGCGTTGGGTGCATCGGTCGATCGCCGCTTGGTGGAAGTCTCTTGGCTGGATAAACAGGTTTTTAAAGCAGCTTTCTTGTTGATGCCAGGATACTGGTCAGACGTTCTTTCCGTCAGATGCTTCCTTCTCTCCTTGATTTGTATCTTGGATTTGCCAAGCTGCGAGCGAGTTAAATCCATCGGTAAGTTGATTGCAGACGTAAACAAACCGTTCTTTCCAATCGGTGGATGTGCAATCTCCTAACAGTCTGCGAAGTCTTTTTGATGCATCGCCTTTCCCATTAGGACGATGCGCTGCACCTCCTCCAGAACGGAAATCCTGCACATATTTCAGGTATTCGAAGGGTGATGTGTCGGCTCCTTGTGATTGGAAAAACGAGATTGCTAATTGTATGGATCCAATTTTCTCGTCGGTGTTTTTTGAGAGCTTGCGTAGTTGCTTTCCGTCTAGGGTATCTGCAAGCGCTTTCGTCAAAGCCAACATCGCATTGTTGAATGCTTCAGTGTTGTCCACTGTTGGCACTGCAAGCGTGTTGATCTTTTTGAGAGTGTGGCTATCCGGCTCTTTCCAGATACTTACGCCTAGCTGCTCTTTGACGTTTTTCGGAGGCTTTTCTGAAAGCGGACATAAGTTCTAGAACGGGCGCATCGCTGGCGTCCGTGGGTATATTGAAGTGATCTCGCAATACCCGGTTGGGATTTGGAGTGCCGGATGGGGCGATATTAAAGGATTTCCAGTACGGCAATTCCTTATGAGGCAATCTGCTGCCTAGATCTCCTAAGTATGCTTCGACAAGACCATCGGAGTTCGTGCTGATGTCAAGCTGCCATAGGGTTCTTCCATTAATTACGCAGGCAATGGAGCGGTCCGATATTTGATACTTATCCGGATTGGTTGAATATCTCTGTAGCACTTCTGATTGGAAACAAACTCGCTCAAATCTATTTGGGTGATTTGGGCCAGAGCCGGGATATCCAGAAAGCTGGGATGGATTGCAGCTGGCGGCAATAGGTTCGCCATCTGGGTCTAGTCCAATGATGAAATTCGGATACTCTGCCGTTGTCTCGTCATCAAAAAATGCGGAAATTGAGTGTTTTTCGCGCCATGGATTATGTATTTCCCGAATAGTGCTATTACGCTTTTCCGCAAAGGTTTTTCGGGTTCCTTCATAAAAGTATATGAACACCAGTCTCTGCTGTTCTCCTGCCGGACATCATCATCACAAGGAAGACCGGCATAGGTATCATCCGTGCATAGCAGCAGTTCTTTATCGCAGTAGTACAGGAAAGTGCGTAATTCCAGCGCTCTGACTTCTAGTTTCCAATTTGCCTCATCGTCTTCGGAAATGTCCAGCGTAAAGCGGAGTAATGGCAACTCTTTCCCGGTCACGTCAGTGTATTTCCACTCATCTTTTACCCTGTACGCATCCCAAAACCAAAGGAAAGACGGCAAGATGTCTACTTCCGGCGTTGTGCTTCCTAGAGCATCGCGCACTTGCGTGAAGAAGCCGTAGAATGGAGCTTTCTCTGATCGAAGGCCATAGCAGGGTTCATAACCAGTTGTGCTTCGCTCTGATACGCGCAGGTCAAATTTGCCTAATCCAGGGATGCTGAAATTGTGCAGGGCTTTGGCGACGGAATCGCTCTCATTGTCGATGAGCGCACAATGCGTGGTCTGGGTATATTCCGCCTTATCGTGCCTGTTGTCGCATTCCTTTCTTTCGAATCGATCGATGACAACCCAGTCTAGGGGAGTTGAAGTTGCCGTTCTCAAGCGTTCCTCGAAGAGCTTTGTGGTTGGTTGGTCTAGATCCCATTTATCGCCAAGCGTTTCATATACTTGTTTCATTTTGCTTCTTTTCTAAGGTATCGGGATTCGTTAGCGGAATATTAGAAAAGAACCCCTTGTGCTTCTTCCATGAAAAGATATGATAAGGAATCATATTCTGATTCTTTTAAATCGACCATAGCGGGAATAATTGTCTGCGCGAAAGCTTGAAGATTGCAAGCCCCTCGTTGAACGTTTGCAATTCCATTTATATATCAAATTTGATATTCTTCTCCCTCTTCGAAATTGAAATCTGCACTTCACAGGATATGACTCGGGCATTCTTCCCAAACATTCGCAGGGTATTGCTTTTTTGAATTTTAGAGTCCGGAATATTGTAAACAGTTACACTGTCGCGGTTGCTACTTGAACTCGCTGTATTTTTAATCCAGCCACTCTATGGATAAAGGTGTCAACGTCCAGTCCTTCATGCATTGCAATATTTTTCGGACTCATACATCTTCTTGATATCTTCGGTCGAATCCGAGAATATAATTTGTGTCGTTCCATTTGTGGCAATTAGATGTTTTTCGTCGATGGTCCAGTGCCAAAAAGGAAGATATGCTGATTCGGAGAATAAAGATGGCGGTGTTCGAACAACTTTTTGCTGCTTTAACAGCAATCGTGTTTGCCTTTCCTGCAATCAAAGAATTGAAGCTGTAGGGGTGTTTTTGTGCATTCAGCTGAGACGTCTGTGAAAGTGTGAGCTTTGCGGGTATAGATGACCATTGCGTGTTTTCGTCTGAATGGGAAAGAAGATAGTCCCATCCTTCGTCATTAATCTCTTTCTCCAATAAAGCGGGCGAAGGATAGTCGGTTATTGCTCCGCCATGTCCGCACCATAATGCCTGGTAAAACGAATCAATCTGGTTTCTTCCATCGTTGGACATAACCTGGTGCATTGTCTGCAATGATTGCGCTACTTGATTCCCATTAAGAGATTCTGCAGCGTTAGTTCCGTCGATAAAATCTTGCGCTGTCTTTGCTGCTAAGGGTTTTGTAAAAAGTCCGCGCCCATACTGAGGTATGGGGTAGTTGACGATTTTATAGATAGTTTGTTCCCGATTTTGCTTTGCAAGCATCCCTAAAGTCATGGTGTTGCTGATGAGGGAGTTGATGGTTTTGCTCTGAAGCTCAAGAGTGCTCTTATCGGTAATTTCACTAAAATCTTCGATTGTGAGAATGATTGGATGGAAAATGTCTAATAGCTTTGCATCCTCAAATATCCAATTAATATCGGACGTTGTTCGTATATATAAATATCTTTCTTGTTTATTCCAGTCGATGACCATATCTGGAATAAAAGTATGATTGAAATAGTCGGTATATCGGATATTTGATTCTGGACTGCACCGTTCGATGTAATACCGTGTCTTATCTTTTATGGATTGAATTGTTTCGATTTCATCGCTGCGCATCATAGGACATCATCATCCTTCTTTTCCCGTACGATATTGTGCTATTACTCCCATTTCCTCTCTGGAAATAGTTAGAAAATCTTCCTGTTCTTTTGAAAGAACTAGGAGCCATATGTCTTTGGACAAACTATTGAGAAACTCTTCCTCTTGGGAAAGGGCTTTTTCCGCTTCTTGAGTATCTGAAATATTCAGAGATCTCAATCGATTTCTTTTGTCTAGGATTGCTTTCTTGATTTCTTCTGGTGAATGCAGCTGGTTCCATTTTGTAACCCTAAATGGAGACCAGGTGATCCATAGAAAAAAACGTCAGTGAATTTCGGATCTTCTTTTCTGGCTACGTAGCATTTTGCCAAAAAATCAGTGAACATGGACGATTGGTCACTGGCGCTGGAGTAGTTCTTAACCTCTGCGAAGAAATTTTCTCCTTCTCGGGTTTTGTCGGCGTCATCGCCTTGTCCAATGAACGTTCCACCTAAATCAAAGGAGAAGGTATTGTTGTCGCCTGGCCATTTGTAGGTTAACTTTTTTAACGGCTGTGCGATCGGGGTTGAGACCCATTGCACTTTGGCTCTTAATGTGCGTTCGAGCCATCTTTTAGCTCGATGAGCGCCTTCCTCACCTTTACGTTGTATTTCTTCACCCGACGGCATGAGATAACTATATCTCTTTTTTATGAATTAGGGGGATTGCTTGTCGAAGACAACGTGGATAACGATATATCATCATGAACTCATACTGACAGGGAATGCTCTCTTTGTCATAGGGCTTGAACTGACCGGTCTTACCGGACACGAGGTAGAACGTTGTGAGGATGAGGCTCTAGAACAGGGACATTCCATGATTCATGTGCGTTTGAGGTTGGGTTTGGTCTGTTCCTTGTCGAGGAAGAACCATGCGGAGATGGGGGTGTGGGGTGGGACATCTATGCTGCAGGTTTCGTATGGTCGTATCGTGTTGGCATGAGACCGATGGATCACTTAGATTGTTATTGAGTGCGGTTCCCGTCTTCAATGAATTCTGTTATATGCTAATCGCTACTTCGTGTTGCAGCCAACTCCATCGGATTCGTAGGTATCCTATATCCGCAGTAGCCATGTCTCGCCGAGTTGGCTTGACTGTGTGAGGTTGTGCGAAGGGCTGAGGATAGTTATGTATTACGGTGCTCGGTCTTTTAATGACGAAAAGGAGCTTACCTAGTCGGGCATCGCGGTGCTTTGTGTGGACGTGCTCATGACAGATTGTGCGGTAGCGCTAACACTGGTTAAGTGTGGCATGGAGAAATGACGTGTGGCTTGCCTCGTGCTATGTACCGCACGGTCCATTCGACGATTGTTCTTCGCCGGGCCGGGGATGCTTGCGTGCTGGATGCCTCCGACGCTCAGGCTGGCGTCCCGGTTATTGACATGTTTTATCAGACCCGATACGCTATGTTTTTCCGTCGATCTGCGGCAATTTGACATACGGGTAGTGTAGGTTTGTTCCTACAAGGCCAACTTGAGTGGATAACGGCTGGGTTCCTGAATGGGAGTAAGACTTTAGGTCGAGAATTCCTTTGCCCCTGGGGTTGGCCTTGTGTCATTTCCCCATCCTTTTTGTTTTATCCTTCATTTGGATGACGTGCTGTGGATTTTTGGAGATTTCATCGACGATAAACGCGACTGCCTGAGCTGTCGCATATTTCGATGCTGTGCCAGTCGCGGAGTTTGTCGTCGTAATTGTGGATGTTGGCTTGAAATATCGGGCCATAGGTGATTTCGTATTCTTCGACCACTAAATGAGTGCCAGTGTTTCGAAGTTCGTCGATGGATTCGAGATTGAGACGGACGGGTTCCTTGCCGTTGGTCATAACCTTTTTGATACAGTCCGCCAGCATAATGACAGGGTCAGCTTAATCTCATCATGTCGATAGTTGAAAACAAAATATGTAGAAATACAGTTCTTTGCTGACGTAAATATGCAAACACGAACGCATCCAACAAGATTTTGCCTTGTGTAATAAAGCGGCATATTCTTGAACATAATTATCTGAGAGCAAGTATGGAAAGGGATTGTTGTGACTGATTTTTTCAATGTCATAATTGGTGGGCATAAAAAATACGCGTTTCCTGAAGACAGGATTTTTTGAAGAAACACAGAAGAGTGTCTCTGCTCTGTTTAAGGACGAGGATGGGGATCCTGACTTTCATAGCTTCAGCAGCTGCCTACTATCATGACTCCTGAATATGATGAGGACCGTCCGGCAACAGCACGCATAGGCTATCTGGGACAAGATAACTATGATCCTTATCTTGAAACAGTGGTTGCTTCGTTTCCTGCATTTAAATTAAAACGCATTCCTGCCGCGAAATGGTTGGTTGGGACAAAGAACTCGCTGGATTGTGCTGCGTGGCGATCCGTATCGTATGCTCGGTAATTTTGCAGCAACAGCAAATTACTCCTGTGGATAGTCCTTTCGTGATGAAGTTTCCGGAAGTTGCAATTGAGGGGAGAAGAATCGGTGTGATGATGCCATTCGGGGGTGGTTATCTCACGGCCGGTAATGACCCAGTGTACAAAGCGATTAAAGATGCAGCTTCAGCGTGTGATTTTAAATGCGTTCGAGCGGATGAATATGTATCTCCTGAAGACATTAAGAAAAATATTTTAGAGCTTATCGAGGGCTCTAAGGCTATTATTGTCGATTTAAGTGGATCGAATCCTAATGTTTTCTACGAAATGGGAATGGCACATGCTCGTGGACGTGTTGTGATTCCGATATGTGAAAAGGACAATAGTCAAACATTGCCGTTTGATGTGAGTCAGTTTCGTACAATTTTCTTTCACAAGGATAATGATTGGGGTCTTAAAGACTTACCGATAGTCTGATTCAAACATTGAAAGTAATTTGATGATTTCGCTTTTTGGTCAAGCAATTGCAATTTATTGGTTTTTAACAAATGGATGTTGTAGTGCTTAACAGAGCGGTAAAAGTGTCTTAATTTTTAAGTGGTTCTTGGGTAATGATTCGCATTGCGGCATGAGGTTCTCGTCACAAGTACGGCTGTTTTTTGGCTGGACGTAAGCGGACTTCTGGTAGGTGAATCATGAAGTCCGGTGAGCATTATGGCGAGGGCTCCTACGGTCGGCATCTGAAGGGAATCGCCGACGGCGAGATTATGCTAACCCTCTAATCAAACGATTTGATGCAGTTATTTTATCGTTTGTTGCTTGAGCGGCGAATGATTCCCAATCTAACAACCTTGACTTTTGAACACTAAAAGGCCATAATGCTCCTTATGGATTGGGAGTGCCCGATCGGCGAAGGTCTTGGAAGAAATTCCAAGGCCTTTCGTTCAATTTTCTTGGGAATTGCCATACACTATTTTGTTTTTCTATTCCGTAGGGTCAAACTGTGGATAGATTTTCAATCCATAACCTTCAAGTTTTCCATCATGTGAAGTTCGCATTTTTGGTAGGAGCATTTCCCAAGCTCTGTTATGCTGCTCGGGATGCAAATAATGAACGCCTATGGGTCTTGCCACAAGATCGGCGAGTTGAAGCCCGGGCAGATTTGCTTTCTTGCTAATACAATGGAAATCAAACATGCCTTTTATCCCGTTGAGGTTGGATTGCTCTACCATTTTTTTGAATTCTTCTTCAAGAGTTCGATCTTCGTTCGTTCTGCGGCTTTCGAATATGATTGGAATTTTACGCCCGCGTTGCTCGTGCTCTTGTATTTCGAAAAACGCGCGTTCCACTCCAAATTTTGTACCAACGGAATATGGATTGTCTGGCGTATTGAAATGTGAGTATTTGCGTTTATCGATAAGGGAAGACATGATTGTGTATTGGGACTCAATCATGATTTGATTGAGCCTGTCGAAGAATATCACGAATTTCGTCGCGCATGAGAATATTGAAATCTCCTTCACGTTTTCGAATTTCGCGTTCATGAAGGATGGGAATGTCGGAACCAGAGAAATCAAACTTGAGACGTAGAATCTCTGGCACCACGTGAGTATAATAATGAGTTTTTTCAAAGATACAGAATGACAGTACGAATACGGGATAACTGGCGTTAATTGAATTCAGGCTTTGATCGCCGCTTTTCGTCAACAAAAAACGATATAGTCACCAAAGTTGCTGTTGTATATCCTTATCCCTTGTGATTCTGGTATGTTTTTGAATAGTACCAAATTCTACTTGCTTGTATGGGCATTTGTAGCATAATTAAAAGGGTGATAGAAATTGGTGACAGGCTTTTAACGCAATGGCAGAAGGGACTGTAAATGCGTATTAAGAGAGTAAAAATTAAAAAACTTCCGTACACTTTACGATGTAACAATTGATTTTCATAATATTACTACGTTTATAGGGCCAAATGGTTCTGGAAAATCAACAGTACTGTATGCTTTGGATTGGTTTTTTAACGGATCCAAAGATGGCGAATTGACAGAAGAAGATGCTACTTATAATCATGCTGACGAACCGATTGAAGTGTCGGTCACATTCAATCAGCTTACAGACTCTGATAAACGAGCGCTCGGAAAGTATTCTCCGCAAGGCGCAGATGAATTTACTGCTTGGAAAACTTACGACAAAGGCAAAGAGATTCTGTCCGCAAACTCAAAAGGTAACCCTCTTTTTAACGACATTAAGAGATTGGCAAAAGCAGGTGATAAAAAAAGACGCTTATAACGATCTGCAAAATAGACATCCAGAATTGAATCTCCCGAAAGCAGCTACTGCGTCTTCAATAAATGAGGCAATCTCAGCGTGGGAACAATCACATAGCGATCAGCTTGAAGATATACCTGAAGAAGTGTCAACTTCTTTTAATGGTTTTAACGGCAATGCCGCGATGAAGGATATTTTCAATTTCACTCTTGTAAAAGCTGATTACCGAGCAAGCGAGGAGTCTGAAGATTCCCGAAACAGTATTCTCGGTTCAATTATTGGGAGAACCGTCGACCGCAGTGCAGCGGATGAAAGAATTCAAGAGCTTTATTCAGGCATTGAAGAACAAAGAAAACGAATATATGACGAGATATATGGCAAAAAACTCGATGACCTATCCTGCAAGCTGAATTCTATTATAGAGGGATATTCCGTAGGTAGAACAGTTTCGGTTATCTCAGAAACGCAAGAAATCAAACCTCCAAAAAACAAATTTTGCATTCGTGCGCATGATGGTGAAGATGAAACGGAAATTACGAAACAAGGGCATGGATTTCAACGTATGCTTCTGATTTCCGCGCTGCAGCTACTTGCAGAAACATCCAGCCCGAACAAGACTGAAGGCACTCTCTGTCTTGCTATCGAAGAGCCTGAACTGTATCAACATCCTATTCAGGCATTGACTTTTGCGCGAGTGCTCAGAATTCTGGGTGAAGATAACGATAGTGGCATTCAGATTATGTATGACACTCATAGTCCATATTTTCTTGAGCCACAACATTATGATCAAATCTATCGTTTTATTCGGAAGCATGGAAAAAATACAACAGTCAAATTATACAATGTGGTGGAGAAAGAAGTCGACGAAAAGCTTAGGGCATCAGGACAAAAATCGATTAAAACATCCATGGGACATATCATTTGCAATGATTTATCCTCTGCACTTTTTTCAAATGTGGTCATCCTAGTAGAAGGTTCGTCTGACAAGGCGATTCTCGAAGAAGTTGCTAACCGATATTTTGAGGATAATATACAGCTTTCTTCTACCATGGCATTGGGAAAATATGGAATACAAATCCTACCAGCAATCGGCAAGCCTAATATTCCTAAGCTTCATGCTATCCTTGATAAATTTGGTATTACTTCGTTAGTGATGTTTGATAATGATCAATCTAAAAAAAACTGGCGATGTAAGTGGTATGGCTAAAGAAAATGACTGTATGTCTCAGTATTTTAGAATTGAGGAAGAATGTGTTGATTGTCGATGGCCGCAAGCGGGTCTATATTCCAATAATACTATTTTTGTCGTTGAAGATAATCTCGAAGAGTTCATGAAACAAAAATGCTCGGTTGGGAAGATGCCTTATCCCAATCTTGTGATGAACTTAACATAGATAAGAACAGGAATAAAAAGAAACGAGATGGCGTATCGGTTGGCTGTGCATAAGCTTGATATTAAAGAATGTCCTTCTGAAATAGTTGCTTTTCTTGAGACTGCAATGTCTGCTGCTAGAAGAATTGTATGATAATTGAAACTTATTGCCTTTTCATCAAAATAAATCTGTCGTGACATCGCCAATTTTTGCACTGGCATTCGGCATACATACCGGATGGAACGATGATTAGTCATTGTTTTCTCCATGCTTCGTTGCAGATTGCCTGCTCATGGTCGTATAGGAAAGCCGGGCCGCTTCGATAGTCGGTGTGCAGCTGAGTTCCCATAGCGGAATCTGCTTCGTCAATTGAATGGCCATATCCAGGTACGACTGTGCGCCCTGCGTGTTTTGGGTCTGTAGCTTTGTTGAAGAAGCTAGGGGGAGTCCCTGTATGCTGTTCACGTGTTCGATGTGGTTGTCCGGAGCCTGTTTGATGAGACATATTCCGGCCACGGGGCGCTAATGTTCGAACCGAGGACATGCTTGCCGCGCCATGGGGTGCCGAAAGCGCGGACTTCGCCGGAGTCGAAGCGAAGCAGTGGCTTGTCGTGTGTTTCTGCAAATTGGCGTCCACAGTATGGGCACTATTTTTCAGCAGCATAGGCGGCTGGCTTCCAGCGGAAACTGCGCCGTCGGAACCCGCCGCCCTTTTTCTTGGTTATCTGGTCATGAGGGCGTGCTCGCTGCGGTAGGAGCCTCCCTCGAATCCGGCGAGCCTGCGTGGTGCACGGTGCGGTCGATCAACGCGGCGGCCATGTTCTTGTCGCCGAGCACGCGTCCCCAGCCGGAGAACTCGATGTTCGTGGTGTAGACCACGCTCCGGGTCTCGTAGGAATCCGATATGACCTGGAACAGGAGCCTGGAACCCTCCTCGTCGATCGGCATGTAGCCGAACTCGTCGATGATCAGGAGCCTCGCCTTGGCGATCTGCCGGAGCTCCGTGTCGAGCCCGGCTCCTCGCGCTCCGCGCGGCGCAGCTGGATTGCAACGGTGCGTTGGGCGGTTTCTTAGAGGACGAGTCCCCTGTTCGGTGAATTCCTTCGGACTCCGGTATCCAAGGGTGGAGTGGAGCCGCTGGTTGTCGGACCACCACACGTAGTCGTTGAGGTCGCGCCTCGGCTGCTCGATCGTGGTGTAGTGGTTCCGGTACACGAGCTCCTTCTTCAGCAGCCTGTTCGTCGATTCGACCACGGCGTTGTCGTAGGGGTTGCCCTTGCGCGACAGCGATCTTTTGTGTCGAACACGTCGGGCAGCTCGTCGATTGTTTTTATTGAAATAAACGTGTACGGCGTCACCACCAAATCTGAACGGCATAAGCGTTCATATTGGACACGGACGGCGGACGGAAATGGCATCGGCGGAAGAAAAGCGCCGGTGCCGTACGGTTCCTGATAGATTCCCGAGTGCTAACAACCAACACATGGTCCTCGGGAGGAAAGGAATGACGACACCGGTGCGTATTCAACAGAGTATCAGGCAGCTCGAGACGAAAGGCCTGACGCATACGCAGATAGCTAGGGAACTGGGCGTTTCGCGGACGACCGTGGTCAAGTACGCGACCCGCGATTATTCGCCCGTTCCGCCGACCGGGGAACTGCGAGCCGTTCCCTGGTCGCGGGCGAGTACGCGCGCAAGGCCGACGAATGGCTCGAGGCCGACCGGCGCATGCCACGCAAACAGCGGCACACCGCCCGGCGCGTACACGAGCGGCTCGTGGAGGAATGCGGCTTCGAGGGCAGTTATTCGTCGGTGCAGCGATGGGTCAAGCGCTGGCGCCAACGCCACCGCGGCGAGGCCGAGGGGTTCAGTGAGCTGGAATGGGCGCCGGGCAGCGCGCAGGTCGATTTCGGCCAGGCCCTGGCCGTGGTCGCCGGCGTGGAACGGACCGTGCATTCCTGGTGGTCTCGTTCCCGTACTCGAACATGAGATACGTGGCCGCGCTGCCGGGAGAGACCGCGGAATGCGTGTGCCATGGTCTGAACAAGGTGTTCTCCCATGCCGGCATGGTCCCCCGCGTGCTAGTGTTCGACAACGCCACCGGGGTCGGCCACCGCAGGGCCGACGGGACCGTCACCCAGACGAGGCTGTTCTCGCTGTTCTGCGCGCACTACGGCTTCGAGACGAGGTTCTGCAACCCCTATTCCGGCTGGGAGAAGGGAAGCACGGAGAACGCGGTCGGTTTCCTCGCCGCGACCTGATGGTGCCGACGCCGTCCGCGGAGGGATGGGACCGGCTCACGGACGCGTGGTTGGAACGCTGCGACGAGATCGCGCGCGGCGTCCACTACCGCGAGGACGTGCCGATCCGGGACCTGTTCGAGACGGACCTCGACCACATGCTCCCGCTGCCGCCGTCCATGTTCGACGCGTGCGACTGGCGCGGGGTGAAGGCCGACAGGACCGGAACGGTCACGATCGACTCGAACCGCTACCTCACGGGCCGAAATGGCATTCCATGCGTCTCATGGCCGCGTGCGGGCTGCGGGTCGAGCTGCGTTCCATGGACGCGAGCCGATCGTCACGTGGAGCGCAGGTGGGGGCGCAGCCCCGACACCGCGATGGACCCGCTGTCGCTGCTCGCCATCATCGCACGCAAGCCGCGTTCGTGGGGCGAGAGTCCCATACGCTCCGACTTCCCGGAGGAGACGCGCGTGCTGCTCGACCGGATGGAGCCGCGCGAACGCGGCCTGCTGGTCGACGACATCCGCCACGCGGCCGTGGTGAGTGGCTTCCGTGCGGCCGTCATGGCCGTCGTCGAGATCGTCGCCGCGGGCAGAAGGCCCGACAGGGCCGCGATCGACCAGACGGCCAGGCGGATCGCGCAGGGCGACGGTCCCGAATCGAGGGCCAGGCTCGACACGTACAGCAGGTTCATGAGGGAGGACGGCGATGAGTGAGTCGACGGACGCCGCGGCGGGCGGACGCAGGGCGGGCGGACCGTGACGCAAGTCCACCCCGGACGAGGTCATGGAGCTCGCATGCGGGCTGCCGTTGACCAGGAGCGTGCTGCGTTCCGTGGTCGCGGGCGCCACGCCCGGCCAGCTCGGCGTGCTGGCCGACCTGTTCAGGGCCGAGAACGCCAGCCGGACGGAATCCAGGCGCGCCAGGCTGATCAGGAACGCGGGATTCCCGTGCGTCAAGGGCTTCGACGGATACGACTGGGGCATGGCGTCGTTCCCCGCCGACTGGGGGCGCGAGCAGCTCATGGACCTCGGTTTCGTGGACCGGGCCGAGGACCTCGTGCTCTACGGCGACGTGGGATGCGGCAAGACGCACATGGCGATCGCCACGGGCATGCTGGCGTGCGAGAGGGGCATGCCGGTGAGGTTCTTCACCGCGTCGTCGCTGGTGATGCGTTTGCGGCGGGCGAGGGACGAGAACCGGCTCGACGCGGAACTGCGCGCGATAGGCCGCGCCAGGCTGCTGGTCATCGACGAGCTGGGCTACCTGCCGATCGACATCGACGGGGCCAGGCTCCTGTTCCAGGTCGTCGCGGATTCCTACGAGAAGCGGAGCGTGGTGTTCACCACGAACCTGGAGTTCGGACGGTGGGGCGAGGTGTTCGGAGACGGCGACATGCCGCCGCGGTCATCGACCGCATCGTGCACCACGGAAGGATCGTCAGGTTCCGTGGCGAGTCATACCGCAACAGCCACTCCCTGATGAAATAAACGAAAAGAGCGGAACCAACCCGGCCGCCGGTGACGGTGTCCATTTTGAACGCCGATGGTGTTCAGATTAACTGGTGACGACACGCAGATTTATTTGACGAAAGACACTCGTGGTCGGCGACCGGTGCGCCGGACTGGTGGCCACGGTCGGCTCGATGCTGCCCAAGGCGAAGTACCAACGCTGCATGGTGCATTTCATGCGCAACGTGCTCTCCAAGGTCCCGCCGATCCACAGGGAATGGCGTCCGCCGCCCTGAAGGCGGTATTCGCCATGGAAAGCCGGGAATCCGCGCTGGACAAAGCCGAACAAGTCGCCGCGGAGATGAGGTCTAGGAGGCTGAGGGCCGCCGCCAACTGCCTGCGGGAGGGCGTCGGCGAGACGACGACCTACCTGCTGGACGAGTTCCCGGACGCACCGCAGGCGCATCCGCACGAACAACATGATCGAGCGGTTGAACAGGGAGATCCGCCGGCGCACGCGCGTCGTGGGCGGCTTCCCCGACGGGAACAGCGCGCTCATGCTCGTCTGCGCGCGCATCCGGTACGTCACCGCGAACGAATGGTCGACCCGCCGCTACCTCGACATGTCCCGGTTCGATGACAACCTCGTGGAAGCGAACTGATCATCGCTCCATGGACGGCCATGATCCAAAGTGCGCAACTTTTTTCGGGCACTACCGTATTTTTTATATCGACATAGCAGAGAACGGACCAATATTTTATCGTATATTGGCGAAGTTTACGCATTAATTTATTATCTGGAACCGTTTCTGTTATCTGCCTAATGCATAGCGGGGGAAGGAAAGAAGGTCCATTGTTGGGCTTTCGAGTTGTTCGATGTCCAGAGTTGTACGTTTGTTCCGTTGGTGGTTTCGCCGTATCTCACGTCCAGAACGAGGGATGAATTGAGTGCGGAGACGAATTTGTAGGATGATCCGTCTTGTATGGCGATCCACTTCTGGGATCGAGTACCGTTCGAATCCCACTGCTGTATGCTTGTTCCTTCATGCGCCTCGCCGTATCTCACGTCCATGGGCTTGCCGGAACCCGTGTTCGTCAGGGTCACGTAGCCTTTCTTGTCGTGGGACATCATCCACTTCTGGGCAGTGGTTCCATTCGACGTCCACAATTGCACATTCGCTCCGTTGTCGTGGGAACCATTGGATACATCCAGGACCTTGCCGCCGTCCAGGGCGGAGGCCACGACATACGTGCCGTCGGCCAAGTCCGAACGATGCTTCTTGGCCAAAGCATCCAACACATCGCGATCGGTCTGGCCTGACACTGTTATGGCTATGGATGCGTTCGTATCGCCAGCAGTTGCGGTTACCTTCGTGGTTCCCGCTTGTGCTCCCGCTTTCACAAGGCCTGTGCTGCTCACGCTTGCGATTGTGGAATCGGAACTGGTCCAGGTGACCTTCTTGTTCGTGGCGTTATCTGGTTTCACGGTCGCGGTCAGCTGTACGGATTCGCCTGACTTCAACGTGATCTTGCCGTCCTTGACTCCATCGCCGGAAATCGTGATGGAGTGACGGGGATGTCGTTGTATTTCACGGCGAATGCGAAGTTGCTGTCGTCCTTCCTGGTTGCAGTCAGCTGAACGGTGTGGTTCGGAACCTTCCAGGTTTCCTGGTTCATCGCATAGGCCGTGATGCCGTTGACGATGTTCTTGATGCTGGGCGGGTACGAGTCGTTGTCCACGCCGATAGTGAAGGAGGTCTCAAGCGCATCAAGATGCTTCTGAATCCGGTCCGCGTAGGAATCTGCCCACTGCTTCGCATCGCCGTTGCGTACGAAATAGTTGTCCTCCAAGGAAGTGGAACGGGTCGCGTAGCGTCGGTTGGTAGGTTTTGGTGTGACCCGTGTGCGCGATGGCCATGAGCTCATCGGTCAGGCCGAAGTACAGGTGACGCTGGTCGAAGTTGTACCAGTGGTCATCGCTGTCATCCCAGGTGCAGTCGACCTGGTACCACTTGCCGTCCAGCTTCACGGCGTTCCAAGTATGGGCGTCATAGGTGTCCCGAGTCTCGCTGTTCTCAATGCCCGCGGCGGTCAGCAGCTTGCTGTATGCGGATTCGTAGGACTGACAGGTGCCGAGACTTCGGGTGAGGGCGCTTTCGGCGCTGCTCCATTTCAGGGAATTGTCGTACTTCATCTGGTCGAGGAGCCAGTCATGCAGCCATAGGGCCTTGGCGTATTCTGAACCATCGGTCTCCTTGTTGCACTGGGCCACTGCGGCGTTCACACGGTCGGCGACTGAAGGGTAACTCGGGTCTGAGACCTGGACGTTGAACGTGACGCGCATGTAGTACATGCTTGATGCCTTGTCCATGAGGAAGAAACGGTAATTGTATGTTCCGCTGGCGGTCATGGTGAACGTGTAGTCGTGTGAGGCTTCCTCGGCGGTGTACTTGGTCCATTCGCCGCGACTCGGGTCTGCGACGGATTCGAAGGACCATTCATCAGGATTGCTGTATGAGGGGGCATCCATGCGGAACTGATAATTGCCTGACCCTCCCGAGGCCTGACATGGAATGTGGTGGGGCTGCCCAGCTTCGGATCGTTCCAATAGGCGGTCAGCGTGATTCCATTCTGCGGATCAGATGAAGCGGAATGGGCGTAGTCGTTCATGGCCGCGCGGATGGTGTTATCCGTGCTTTGGGTTTGCAGTGGGGTAGCGGTGTCCTGCTGTGCTTCTGATTCTGGTTGGGACTCTGGTTGTGCTTCCGGTTGGAATGTTGTTTCAGCTTGTGACTGCGGTTGCGTTTCTGGTTCTGTTTGCGGTTGTATTTGTGTTTCCGTCTGAGGTTGCGTGTCGGTTTCCGACTGCGCTGGTGCCTGTGTCTGTGCTTCTGCTGCGCCTGTTTCGGATTGAGTGGTTGCTTCAGGCTGTGCGGATGTTTTCTGCATCTGGTTGCGCCTGCGTCTGTACTGTATTCGAAGCAGTGTCTGTAGTAATCCATTTTGGGCATAGCTAGCTGTCGCAGTCAAACTCAGAGCGATCGCCGCGCTAAGCATGGCGGACAACGCGGTGACGATTGGTTTTCTCATCTCAATACCTCTCTCGAAGCGGTTGCCTGAACCCGGTCATCACCCTCGATGACTGCCTGTCCCGAACGTTCCCCCGCCTTGACTATTACTCTATTCACCAGTGTATCGGGAATACGCAGTAAGACACGGGGCATTATTCGAGTTTGGCGCATAATGCTCAGGAATTATTTTCGTTATACGTCATTCGACGTACAGTCCTCTGCTGAAATCCGAAGGACGAATTTCAGCATCGAAATTCATTGTTTCAGCCAGATGATTCACCAAATCCGCCAAAATCGTATCCCGTGTAGCAACGTCGTGCGTCTCCAAAAGTTTCGGTAAAGTTCTTTGGCCTGTGGATCATCGTAAAAAGTGAGCGGAATTTGGTTAAGATCAATGCAGAGAGCTCGTTGATTCATCCTGTTACGCATAATATTTTTGACAAGTTCTCTTTTGTCTTGCCTTCGTTCGTTATTGAGATCGTCTTTTTGCTCAATGCGATGCTGGACAAACCAGAATGATGTAGTGATGATTGCTCCGATAATGGCTCCAACAAGTGATGCTATGGTTTCCGTCATTTTGAATCATTCTCCTTGTTTGGGATTTTATCTATCAAAAGCGTACTGCGCTGTGCGATTTCACAGTTATGCTTGATTTTATGGTTTCAAAGACGGGAATTAAAACTTACGCATATTACCTACCATCTTCAGCCGAGGAAGATGCTTCGGAGAGTGTTCATGAAACAACGGTTAATTCTGTAATTATTATTGGTGCAAACGGCGCAGGGAAAAGTAGGCTTGGAGCTTGGATTGAGCAAAAGCATCCTCAAAATTTTGCAAAGAATATCTGCTTTACGGAATTTATCTTTAAGTCATGATATACAGCTCTATCCTTTTTCTGTAGCAATTAACAAAATGATGTACGGGAGCAACACAAAGGAGAAAACGCATAATTCGTTATATGAATGGGAGACTGCCGAAAGGAAATATCGGTATACAAATTCTCCCGTCTCCAATTTTGACTCTACAATTGCTGCGATAATTGCGAGAGACAATGATGATAATCGTCAGCTTGTCAGGAAAATGCAATCTGGTAATTTATCTGAGTTCTCTGATGAAATTGCATCAACTACAGAAAAGAGGTTGCAAAAAATTATTCTCCAGAGTCTTCCCTCATAGGAGTATCTCGTTCAAAGAGAATACGGTATTCGCTTCCGGCGATATCAGCTCGGGTGACGATTACAACAGCTGTGAGATGAGTGATGGTGAGCGAGCCGGACTGTATGTGATGGCGCAGGCTCTTTGTTTACCTGAGGGGAGCACTGTGATTGTTGACGAACCTGAGCTACATTTGCATCCTGCTATTATTACAAGTCTTTGGCAGGAAATTGAAAAAGAGCGAGTAGATTGTCTTTTTATCTTTATTACTCATAGTATGGAGTTTGCCGAATATCATACTGATTCCGATAGAATTTGGGTCAAAAGTTATGATGGAAAAACATGGCAATATGAAATTATCCCTAAAGATCAAGAAATGCCAAGTGCATTGCAGCTAGAAGTTCTAGGAAGTCGAAGGTCGGTTCTTTTTGTCGAGGGGACTAGAACGTCTCTCGATTATCGTTTATATTCACTTCTATTTCCTGAATATTTGGTTGTACCTTGCGGGAGCTGCCAAAAAGTCATCGAACAAACAATTTCTTTTCGGAACAATTCGAATCTTCATCATGTTGAAGTTTATGGTTTGATTGATCGTGATCGAAGGTCACAGGGACAGCTTGAGGAGTTGCGAATGCGTGGAATAAATGTTTTACCTGTGGCTGAAGTTGAGAATTTGTTTTTACTTGATGAAGTAATGCAGGTGTTTGCCGGTCATATGGGACAATCTGCCGAGGTCGTCGCTTATGCGCAGCATTTTGTTGTAGACGAATTCATAAAAGAAAAAGAACGATTGGAGCGTGAAGCATGTCGGGATGCCATCAAAGATTTTTTAATTGGCCTAGATGTTAGCGGTAAATCCTCTGATGAAATAGCGAATATGGTAAGGGATGGGTCGGCAGAAATACAGAAGAAAATTTGTGAATGTTTTTCTGCTATTGGAAAAAAGAAAGATTATGTTCAAATTTTAGAGATTTTAAATGATAAAAGTATAGTAAAGCGTATAAGCTCATTGTTTGGATTATCTAAGAATAGTTATTGTAGTCAAATTATTTTGCTTTTTAGGTTCTAAAATCCTATAAGTGATAATTTGAAGGAAGCATTCTTGTCGTCAATTCCGAAGTTTTATGCAAAGAGTAGCGCGGTATAAGATGGCGCAGTAGATATATTGGCCGAGTTCAAATATCCGCGTCTTAAGGAAAACAATTGTTCGCTGCAGATAAGCCTATACGGCATGTTGAGGATGATAAGTATGGTCGTGAAAATATGTTGATAACCTTGCTTATGCTCTTTTAACCGGCGATGATTCGGATGGCTTAGTGGTTGGGATAGAGGGAGCGTGGGGCAGCGGTAAAACATCCCTCAAGAACATGCTCATTGAACGTCTTCAACAGATGCCTCTACCTGATCGCAAGACGCACCTCATTGAATTTGACGCATGGATGTACTCCAGGTCCGGTGAGATAGTATCTGCATTGTTCTCCGAAATCTCGGCAGGTCTTTCTCCCCGATTGAAGTGGTATCAAAAGCTATTGATGAGATTTGATTGCTTTAATAATAATGCAATCACCTCTGTGGTTCATTTGATTTATAGAGCGATAAACGCTGTACTTCCTTATTCTGAGATTGGTATTTCTATTGGATGTATCTCTTGGAGTTTCCAAAATTTATCAAAATTATTATCTACTAAGAAATATAGAACTGGTGATTTACATCAAACAAGAAGCAGGCTGAAGTACGATCTTCAATCGCAATCAGACAAGATTGTTGTATTCATCGATGATTTAGATCGTCTTCTGGATGATGAAATCAGTTCGCTTATCCAAGCGGTAAAAAGCAGTGGGTGATCTCCCGCATGTCACATATGTGTTGCTCTATGACAAGGCATATGTAACGCAAGCACTCGATAAAGCAAGTCATAATCGTGGCTCTGAATTTCTTGAGAAGATAGTTCAAATTCCTGCAGTAGTTCCTGAGTTGTCGCTTAACGAATTGCACGAATCTCTGAAACATGAAATATTGCGCGTTGGTTGGCGTGACAGCCTGTCATTAGGGAGAGAACAGGGTATTTTCAATTATTGCATTTGCCCATTCATTCAGAACAAGCGAGATATGGTGCGATTCTTGAATGATTTTCGTCTGTACTATGAGGCGCTTGGTGATGACGTCGAGCTATTAGATTTGGCGGGTATCACCGCATTGCGTATCTTCTGTCCGGAGTTTTTATTCTTGGATATGGGAAAATCGGTGTTTAATGGTGGATCCTGTTTTTGCGGATGAAGAGTATATGGTTTATTCTGATCAAACAGCTGATCTTGAAGAAGTTATAAAACAAGCTGATGAAAAGAAAATATTTAATAAATATTCAATCGAATGGAAGAAGATAATTCATATATTATTTCCTTTTGTAGATAAAATCTCCATGGGGAAAGAATACTTTCTTTCTGAAAATGATGTTCCGGATTCATATCGGTCGATATGCAAGAAGGACTATATTGATGCATATTTTCGACTGATGCCATCTTCGGGGGATGTTCCGGAGAAGTGGTATAAACGATTCCTTTGTGAAATCAATCTTGATGCCGTACAGTCGGATGCTGGTTTGCTGCAGATTGCTTATTCTCCAAGATTGCAAGAAAAAATCAAGCGATACTTATCTCGGGATACACATGGCAATGTAATAAGAATGCGTATGTTGCTTCGTTTTTACTTGAAGAATAGTTTCTGCAAGACATTGCAAGAATATTATCCTTATGTGCTGAATTTATTTACTATGGTATGTAGAAGGGGCTGGAATGCGGTTGATGTCGAATTGCTTTTGAAAGAATGTCTTCAGAACGACAATGTTGGTGCGTTTCTGTTTGATATTTATTTGGCTGTGCTATGTGAACTGCAATCCCTGTCGTCTCAAGAGGGTGACCGGCAGCGCAATAAAAATGCTTGAGACATGGAATGTTCGGGTAGAAACTTTAGGGTATGGCCATTCGCAGTCTGCGTTGGGAGAGATTGATTGGAAAGCTACGCTGAACTCTTCGAAAAGCGGGTTTTGCTTCTTGCTAAAAAGTGTGTTCAGAATAATAATCTTGCCGTATTGCCAGGGCGTTTTGAGTTTTTGTGAATTGCGTTTGACAATGGTGATGTTGGGATGGTTGTTCGGTAATGTGCCGGATGATTTGAGGAGTGTATTACTTGCACTTCGTGAATATGCCGAAGACGAAGGCCAATTTGTTTTTTCTTTCTGCGGCAGCATTGGTGACAAAACAAGATGATGAAAGCTATGTTGCCGATGTTCAGACTGCCAAATATTTGTTTGATCCTGCTGAGTATCTGAATATGGTCGCGTCATATGTTAGCGATAATGAATTGCAACATAAAACTGGTGAGCGGCGTGAGCAGCAGTTGTGCCATGCGGCATATACCTTTGCACTCAAAGGTAACGGTGTAACAAATCAAAATGGCAAGGTTCGGATTACTGCCGATCAGGCGAATGATGTCTTGGAAGGTTGGAGATTAAAAGATTCGGGATCAGAGTTTTTGGAATTGTTAGTAAAAGACTAAGAGGGGACTGCGAGCATTTCATCAATGTCGGCTTGCGTGACGGTGATGGTGAGCCGAGGATCCGTGGATTCGCTGGAATCATGATCCAATCGTTTCAGAAGCTCCGAGCATGATTATGCTGCACCGTAACGTCGATCAGCACGTCTGCAAGGCGAAGCGCATCATACCATCCTCATTTTCTGAAATAACGGCAATACGGAACAGCATCATACAATCCGAGACATTGCCCTTGGGTGTTTTCTGTTTACATGCGGCAGCCTTTGCGATGTGTCACTTCTCGTATCGGGCTGGGAATCGTTCCAATCGAGACGGTGATGTTTCCGGGACTCTCGGTTCCTGTTCCCGATAGGGGAGACCTGGCGCAAAATATATGAAAAGCGGTGCCTTGAATGTGTTTTTCTTGCCATGATCGTATGTTTCCGGCCGCTTTGGTATGTTCTGTGTCCCGTAAAGGTAGTGCCCGCTTCTTTGCGCAGATTGGCTGTTGGCTAGCTGTTGGCGTGACTTTCATGCCGCTGCGCCTAGGTTGTCATCGAGCCGGGACATGTCCATGTATCGCCGGTCCGACCACGAGCGTGAGGTGACGTAGCGGATTCTGGCGCATACGAGCATGAGCGCGCTGTTGGAGTCGGGGAAGCCGCCCACGACCCGGGTGCGCCGGCGGATCTCCTTGTTCAATCGCTCGATCATGTTGTTCGTGCGCAGCTTGATCCCATGGTTCGCGGGGAACTCCGGCAGGAGGAGGTTGGTGGTCTCGCCGACGCCCTCGCGGAGGCAGTTCGCGGCCGCCTTGAGCTTGCGTCCTCCATTTCGCCCGCGACCGTCCCTGCCTTGGCCATGGCGGATTCGCGGTTTTCCTGCGCGAAGATGGCCTTCAGGGCGGCGGACGCCCATTCCCTGTGACTGGGCGGCGTCTTGGAGAGCACGTTGCGCATGAAGTGCACCATGCACCGCTGGTATTTCGCGTTCGGCAGCATCGAGTTGACCGTGGAGACGAGTCCGGCGCACCGGTCGCCGACCACCAGTCTGACGCCCCTCAACCCGCGTTCGATCATGCTTCGGAAGAACTGCTCCCAGCTGGCCGCGTCCTCGCGCATGCCCTCGTCGACCGCGATGACCTCGCGCCGGCCCTCCGTGCTGACGCCGATGGCGACGAGGACGCTCACGTTCTCCACGTGCCCGCCCCAGGATCGCTTGTGCCACACGCCGTCCACGAACACGTACGGGTACTCGGATTCCAACGGGCGTTTCCGCCACTCGTCGATCTCCTTGTAGATCTTCTTGAGTTTGTCGCTCAATGTCTGGGATGGCATCCGCTCGCCCCACAGCAGCTGGCTGATGTCGTCCACCCTGCGTGTGCTCACGCCCGCGAGGTACATCTCCCTCAGCGCCTCCTCGACGCTGGATTCGCGCCTCCGGTAACGTTCGATCACCGCCGACTCGAACAGGGCGCCCTTCAATTTGGGCACCTTGAGACTCAACTTGCCGGCTTGGCGGTCAGCGTGCGCTCGTAGTGGCCGGCGCGGGAACGCCTTCCGGTCGGTCTTGCGCTCGTATCTGGCGGCGTTGGTGATCTCGTCGGCCTCGGCGTCGAGCATGGCGTTGATGGTCTGCTCGACCTTGATTCGAACCAAAGCATCGAGCTTGGACTCGAACATGGCGTCGTCGAACTGTATGATTTTATCGGACATGGCTTCCGGCCTTCTTTCCAATCGCGGTTTTCATGTGTAAGCGACTGAAAATCGTACCAAAGCCGGGCCATGTCCTTTTCATCGGAACTCACAACCGAATCTGCGCAAGAAGACGGGCGTTATCCTTGGCGCATGCAGAAAATAGAGAGTTGTGTTTCCCCCATATAAATCAATCTGATCAAATATGGCCTGAAAGTATGAATAGTCGGCTGTGCCAAGAGAATGGCCATAAAATTTGATAAGGGGATGCTGGCGTTTTTCTTGGAGACTGAATGAGAGAATCTTCGTATGTCCGGTCCCGAAGAACGACAGCGTGCGGTGGAACTGTATTCCGCCACGCCGAGGCCAACGGCCCAGGTGGTACGGCCCAGGTGGTCGAGCACCTGGGTTATCGACCAGGCAGTGACTGGAACGTTGGCTGGCAAAGGATTCCCGGTATGCTGGCCATATGGCCAAACGGGGGGCGGATGCTTTCTTGGAGGTAGCTTCGCAGCCATTCGCTGGCGGCACCATCTCCAGGTGCTGGCACATCCTGTTTACGCGATGAGATATCGCGAGGAACGTCCTTTGCCCTCATGCATCAGTTTGCCCTCATCCTCCATCTTCTTAAGTAGCCGGTATGCGCTGATATAGCTCAAGCCCAATAAATCCATGACTTCCGAAGATGTCACCTCGCCGTCGTTCTTTTCGGCTAGCTCAAGTACCAGTCCTCGCTGACGTGTCGCTGAGATATTGTTCTGCCTGACGTATGCCGGTAATGCATCGTCTGCCTTGTACACCTTGGAACTCAGAATGTACGAACGGGATATGCCGCTGCCGGACGCCTCCACAACGCCAGCCTCCACCAAATCCTCCACTGCGCCAACTACCCGACGTTCTTCCAATCGGGAAAACTCGTGAAGCTGCGACATAGTCAGACGACGATGCTCTTTAAGCAAAGAAAGTATGATAAGCGCCCATACCGAGAGACTGCTGCCACGTCGCTTCTCTTCTTCGGACACCATCCTGATGAACGACTCGTCTGGCACGGCACGGCGAATGAACAAATTGACCTCGGTGCTGGTGGATTGCGAATAATCGGGCATTGCGCCTCCATTGGCCAATGAGCCGATATAAATCTTATCCACTCCGCGTCCGGTCTGCTCGGCATATCCAGCGGTTTTCAGAATCAAGGCCAGTCGGGGATTCCTCGATCTAGGCTGTGCAGACAGGAGGTTGTCTTCGCTTATGCCCTCGATGAAGCCGCCCGGGTTGGAAATGGTCAGGCCATCGGTGTCAATCATGAACCGCACGCTGCCGATCCGTGCATAGTCGCGATGGCAGAACGCGTTTACCATGGCTTCGCGGAGAGCCTGAGGGTCGAAATCCGGCACGTTCATATGTATCAATCCGCTCATGATTTCGTGGCCGGGGTTCCATGGTTGTATTAAATCGCTGATTTTGCCGAACATGTCAACCAGCGGCAGCACAAATGGATCCGTGTTTATTCGCGGTGTCGTACCTTCCATGACCTGGAACGTGGCTGAGGCTGTGGGTATGCAGCGCTTGATGGCTTCGGTGGTGCCAATGGTCAATAACCCGGCAATGGTGGGAAGCTCTTCACCCTCATTGCCGGACACCAGTCCAAGAGCCCTGTCGAAGTCCGTATCGTCGAAAGTCAGCAGTGAACTGTTTGTATTGGTCTCGCGAATGTGCTGGCGCAATTGGTTCCGGGCTTCGGTATCCAAATCTGTGAGCTCGCCGCCTGGGGCTGGCATGTCGCTGTAATCGTACTGCGTTGTTGTGAGAGACGGCTGATGAATTGCGAGACGAATAACGGCACTACTTCGGGAGTGCCGTCGCTTTGAGCCGGCGTTCGCAGAGTCTTGCCGTTGCTTGTGGATACGATTTGCTGACTGTTATCTACTTCTATTGCTACCACTTGGCAGCCTGTTCGTGAAAAGACTCGATTCGGGTGGTCTGCTGCGGTACGGTTTTGTTGAATATGAGGCCGCGAGTCCATTGATATTGGAATGCTGTTCGGAGACGCCGGTGACTATGCCGTTATCTTCGATTCCGAGATAGAGCGTGCCGCCTTGTGTGTTCGCGAGGGCAACGACGTTATCTACGATTTCATCGTCTGATTGCGGGCGGCGCTGCTCGCTTTTGAATTCGACGGTCAGAGATTCCCGATCTGGTAACATCGCTTTCCTTTCATAACCTTTCATAATTCTAACATGTAAGATTTATCTCTTACATGTCAGAATTATGAAAGATAGGTAAGGAAGGTCAGATTCCTAAATTTAATTGTGGTGGAAGCCTTCGGGCGACACCTAGGAGGAGCCGATGCGTCGGCTCATTATGCTTCAGTCTCTGCTGATTCCTTCTTGAGAGAAGGAACGGATGTTTTGATGTATTTTTGAGGCGAGCAACATCATAAATCTGGGACGTTGCCTTGGACGTTTTTCTGTTTGTGTGTGGAGGCTTTGCGATGTCCCCTTCTCATATCGGGATGGGAATTGTTTCGATCGGAATGCTGACGTTTTCGGGATTCTTGGTTCTTGTTCCTGATAGGGGAGGGCCGGAACGTCAAATAGATGAAAGGGATGGAGTCTTGGACGCGTTTTTCTTGCCATGGTCGCATGCCTCCGGCCGCTTTGGCACGTTCTGTGTCCCGTAAATGTCGCACGATTCCATTTTTCGGCCGTTTTTTGGAATCGTGCTACATCGCACACCCCCGTACTCGCGCGAAAGTGCCGGAAAAGCCGGTTCGGGGGCATGAAATAGGTGGGAGAATCGTGTTTCGATAGAAAAAAAATGTTGCACGATTCGAAAATTTGCCACGAAAATCGGAATCGTGCAACGAAATTCGTCGTTTCCTTCCGTGGTTTCTTATCTCTTGGCAGGTTCTCGCGGCATCTGCCTTTCAGTATCCTACAGTCTGCATGATTAAGGAATCCGTGCGTCTAACCTTATATCGGCCGCGCGGATTTCTCTTGGCGAAATCGTGATTGCCGGTATTATCGACGCCCCCTCATGAAACATCATCATTGAGCATCATCACGCTGCTCTACTTGATGCTTTTGTCGAATAAATCTGCATGCCGTCGCCAGTTATGCTGAACATTATTGGCGTTCAGCATAGACACGTTCTCATCGCGAAAACGTCGGCTTGACTGAACGTACACTATTGCAGATATTCTCCAACCTTGTCCACAAAGTGGCTGACATTAGCTGAATAGTTTGGATAGGCAATGCTTAACTGTTCATGATTTTGGGCGTAAACCAACACAACATTGTTGTATTCGAATTCGGTTCCCTTATTGGTCGCTGCCTCAATTCGGTCTTCAAGATCGCCGTATTTTTGCAATGCTTCAGAAAGCTGATCTTGGCGGAAAGACTCGATATCAAGGAGTTGATCTTCGCGAGAAAGTTTGAGGAGAAACAGCGTTGCCGCTTTATCCGTTGGAGGATTCAAAGGGAAGATGCTGTCTGTGGACGCTGCCAAATCATCCAATAAGCATGATGAGCATTCAAGCGTCTGAAGCTCTTTTACCAATTCCTTTTGGCTGCGTTCAAAGCCGGGAACCTGCGGGGCTCCCTCTTCGAGAGCGAATAGGCTGGAAACAATTTGAAAGAATTGAATCCTTTCCTGGTCTTCAGGCCCTACGGCCTGTCTACGAACTTCGGGGCTTTTGTATTCGGTGCCATAGATTTCTCCAGCGGCCTCAACAGCTGTTGCCCAGTAATGTTGAAGCTGTGTTCGAATCTGTACCTCCACTTGATAAGAGCCTGTTTGAGTCTCAGGTTTGAACAGAAGGTGGCGGGATCGGTATCCGGACTTTTGCGGATTGAGGATATAGTCCTTCTCTCCGCTGCCTTTCTTGAGAGGGATTTGAGATTTCAGAATTTCAGCCGCTTGACGGACCTGATTATTGGTCTCTAAAATCAGACGGCATCCTCCGATATCATCCAATTCGCCTAATTTCAGGTGGGTTTGGGCGCGTTGCAGTTTACGAATGATGGAAGCAATTCGTTTGAGACGATAAGTGCAGACGGATTCGGCAAAATAATTTGAGCACTTTAAGACCTCTGAAAAACACTCTTGAGTGGCTTCGATATGCTGATCACGCCAAGCTTGTGCTGTATCGATAGCGAGCTGGTATTCTTCCGGCGAAACTGATTGTGCTCCTGCACGTAATATTTTCCCAGCATTGTTCGCTCTGTTCCGACTGATAGTGCCGAGGCTGATGGTAGTAAGGGGCGCGTCCATGGCCATCCGCTATACTAGACTGATTTCAGATTCATATATATGAAGGGAGGATTGACATGGCAACTGTGGTGGATGTCGCGGCGTACATTCTTAAACGCTGTGGAGCAATGACCACTATGAAATTACAAAAGCTCGCGTTCTATTCGCAGGCGGAATCTTTGGCTCGTCGTGGACATCCTCTTTTTGACGAAGATTTCCAAGCATGGCGTGGCGGTCCTGTATGTCGTGAACTGTATGCGCAGCACAGGGGAAAATTCCTTATCCGTGAAGGCGAGCTTCCTGTGAACGACTGTGAAAAGACGCTTTCTGAAGAAGAAAAGCAAACCATAGATGCAGTGTGCGCGGTGCTGTCGTCTCGTACGGGAAATGAGCTAAGCATAAGGACGCACGCTGAGAGCCCTTGGAAAATCGCGCGCGTGATTTGCCGCCTTCCGCTCCATGCAGCACGATTATCAGCAAAAAGACAATTCAAGAATATTATGCCGCTAATCCCATTGTGCGGGAAAGTATGCAGAAACAAGTGCCAACGCCGAACACCTTTATTTGATCACTCACAGTCATCTAGGCGTCTAGAACGCTGTTCCCCCGTGATTGACGTTAGCTACGTGCCGGTCAACGAGGTGGCGGATGGCTCTTGACGGATGAAGTCGAGCAGGATGCGGACCGCGTAGATCGCCAGCAGGATTCCAAGTATTTGAAGAATTGCCAACGGCTTGCTGGTAGAGGTTCTTCAGGTTGAACAGTCGGACCCAGGGCAGTTTCTCAGAAGTTGCGTAGTAGATGATTGTGTTGAAATAGCCCAACAAAACATCACCAGCTTCATCGAGATGGGTGACGTTTCTGGGACTCTTGGTTCCTCTCTGATAAAGCGCATTAAACTGTGGAAAATGTACCCCCAAAGTGGCTTTTGCCCGTTATGACCTGCCATATATAGGCGAAATGGGAGTTTCCATCTCTCGGAATCTGCCGCGTATAAGCGAAATGGGAGTTTCCATCTCTTGAAATCTGCCACATATAAGCGAAATGGGGAGCTGGGCACATACATTCCGTCACTTTCAGGGCGTGGCGGAATGATGATGAAAGCCTGTACCGGTCACTACCAATGATTTGAGGAAATTCTTGGGGTATCTATATCTGGCAAGGCCTAATTATCGTTGTATCCGTGTTTGCGGGTGTCCAGTGCCTGCTTCCAATAGGCTTCTCGGGCGAGGACGACGTTTTTGGGCACGGTGGAATCGTAATGTTCCAAAAGCGTGTAACGGAAATGCGTCTCTACGTACGCTTCTCCTGCTGCTCCACAAGTTTGCTTAGTTCTGTATTGCCGCCGTGGCCATTATCTATGTAGTTTTTCCACCGCTGATATATGCCGTTCCTTCCGGTGGCGATTCCCACATACAGTTTCCCATTATCGGTATTGGTTATTATGTACACGCCTTGCTGGCGGGACAGCGTATTCTTCCAGCTTGCCTTGTCGTTCTCCCAAATCGCCTTAAGTTGGGCGTAGGAAAGGCTAACAGCAGGTGTTGGCGGCCTTGTTCACTTGGCACGGTCGGCCGGTGGCACTTTTTTCTTGCGGTCAGAAACAGCCCGCCCAAAATCAGCCACTGAATATGCCAAATATTGCCAATAAGTCTCGTGCGCGCACGATATCGACAGGGAATGTTCCTTATTTCACGGCCCATCTGTTTGAGTTCCCAAAAATGTGTTCAATGTATGAAGGGATGAGGAATAGTTCGAGGGGGAAGATTATTGTTGGAAAGGATATTGTCAACGTGAGATGGGGAAGTTCAGTGACTTCTGTAGAGAACGCTAATGTGCAGCAGCCTACCGCACCGCAAGGGGTAGTTGAGGAAGCGGATGACGGCATCACTCTGATGGATCTGTTCAAAATCATTCGTAAGCATCTGGTCACCGCGATCATCGCATTCGTGGTGGTAGTGGCAGGCGTGAGCGCCTATACCTTCCTCGCTCCGGCGAAGTATACGGCTACGGCTCAGACCATGGCCACCTATAACGCTTCCGATGGTGGCGAAAGCATCGCCCAGCAGTCCACTGGTGGCAGCTACATTTCCAACCAAATCACCTCATATCCGACGCTTGCCACCACTTCGAAGGTGCTCAAGCCGGTTATTGATGATCTTGGCTTGGATGAAACCGTAACGGATCTTGCCGGCCAGGTCACCGTCACCAATCCGACTAACACCGCATTCGTGAACATTGCCGTGGTGGATGGAGATCCGAAGCAGGCCGCGGACATCGCCAATTCCGTTGCCGAATCGCTGAAGAACGTCATTGAAAGCGACCTGTACTCCGGAGATAAGTCCCCGGTGAAGCTTTCCATCGTGCAGAAGGCACAGGTCCCGACGTCTAAGTCTTCGCCGAAGACTGCCCTGTATTTGGCTGTCGGTGTGGTGCTCGGCATCATCATCGGCGTGTTCGCCGCACTCATCAAGGATCTCCTCAACACTAAGGTCGAAGAGACTTCCGATGTGCGCGGCATCGTCCGAGCATCCTCTTTGGGCTCCGTTCCGATGGATGCTTCGCTTGATGATAAGCGTCCGGTGCTGGTGAGCCAGCCTAACGGCGCTATTGCCGAGGAATTCCGCCGTATTCACACGAATATCGACTTCCTGCAGACCGACCG
>ENA-OQAR01000028-OQAR01000028.1-human-gut-metagenome-genome-assembly--contig:-NODE-28-length-30777-cov-3.239380_pt1 | contig 30777 bp, 35 predicted proteins | sample MGYA00242738_ERZ504533 | MGnify/ENA primary metagenome ERZ504533 (study PRJEB26092, sample SAMD00036276) | human gut metagenome | host: Homo sapiens | study: EMG produced TPA metagenomics assembly of... | reverse complement strand
TTTTTTTCTTTTTAGCCATAAATTATTTCCTGCGTCGTTTTTTTGTTCTGAACAAAATTGACAACTGCTACCAGCACACCTGCGATCGCAAAACCGATCACAACACAAAGGATCAGCATCGGAAGTGTCGGATTGGAAACTCCGGTAGCTTTCTTCTCTGTCTTCTGCGCTTCTTTCGCAGCTTTTACAGTTGTTCTGTGTCCTCTTACAAGGATTCTGTGCGTGTTTACCGCATATGGTGTACACGTAACAAGTGTCACATAATCCTTACCTTCTGTGATTGCCAGCGAATCGGTCTCCTCCGGAAGAACCGTCTGGATCTGATCCACCTCATAAGCAAGCGTCTTATCCAGAATATGCAGGTAAAAAACATCTCCCTTTTCAACAAGATTCAGATCTGTAAACAGCTTTGCACTGGGAAGTCCCCTGTGTGCGGAAAGAATCGCATGTGTACTTTCACCGCCAACTGGAAGACTGCTGCCAAACAAATGTCCCGCGCCCTTCTCCAGTGTTTCATCTGTTGTGTAATGATAGATCGGGATCTTTACATCGATCACAGGGATCTCTATATATCCCATCATTCCATCACCATTCAGATTCAGAAGTGACTCATATGTACTGTCTGTCTCTCCATCCCTCACAGAAAAAGCATCCGGCACGCTTTCCTGTTTGATCTGCTCGTTATATTCCTCTGCTGCCTTCCACATGCTGTCAAGTTCCTCCGAATTATTATTCGAAGAAACACTGCTGCTATATTTACTGATCAGAAGATTATCCCTGTGCTTATTCCAGACATCGCTGACCATCGGATACAGCAGTATGGACAATCCTATCAGAAACAGCAACCCAAGTCCAATATAATTTTTTCTTTTTTATTCTTTTCTCATAGGTTTCTCCATACTGTTGTATTACCAGTCCCGGCCTCCGAAGAGGCGGGCGGTAACTGATTTACTTAATGATTACTTTGGTTCTGTTGCTTATAAATATTTTGAAAAAAACTCGACCAATCGATCTGTGAAGGATTACTCCTCAGATCCTCTTCTGCGGCTCATGAAGAATGCGCCAGCAGCACCAGCCATAACTACAACACCGATGATAGTGAAGAGGTATGTTCCCATTCCACCTGTGGATGGAAGAGATCCAAGCTTGGTATCATTCATACTAGTTGTCTGTGTAAGAACGTCACTTGCAATTCCATTATCGTCCTCAGCAACTTCCAGTGTTGCACTAACGTCAGTTGTATTTACAGAATATCCCTGTGGTGCTGTAACCTCTTTAAATTTATATGTTCCAGCATCAAGTCCCTGTACTTTAACCTTACCATTTGCATCTGTTACAACTTCTGTCACAGCACCTTCAGTATTATCTGGAACATATTTATATACGCCATCAGAAAGTTTTACAAATGTTAATGCATCTGCTGCACCATCTTTTCTTACTTCAAATCCTGCGTTTGCAAGTGTAACATTGTTCTCACCATATTTTGTTAATGTGATGTTACCTTCATAAGTTTTACTTTCTTTGCTTCCATACTCATTACCATCTTTATGTCCGGCTGTTGCTGTATTGGTGATGGTGTCATTTTCTGATGTAACTTTTACCTGATAAGTAATTACTACCGGTTCTCCAGCATGGCTGTTTGCATCATTAATCATGGCACTTAAATTAACGCTGAATTTATTATTTACGCTATCAAAGCTAATTGGATAAGACTTTGTTACATCCGCTCCATTTAATGTGATTGTTGCCTGGTCTGTATTTACATATTCAGCACCTGTCAGTTCATCATATGCCCAGAAAGATTTATCTGTATCTGTAGGATTGATGTATGGTACATTTGTGCTTACTGTGTAAGTAAGGATATCTCCTGTTTTTGTTACATTGTCAGTATCAAGAACTTTCTTGTTTACCTGAATAGGTGTTTTCTTTGCGTTTACAATTGCATTTGTTAAATTCGGAGCTTCACCAAATCCAACATATGCAGACATAATATTATAGGTATATCCTACTTCTGTTGCCTTTACTAAGTACACACCTGCTTCACTGACTGTCTGTGGATTACTCATCTTTACAAAAGAAACTTTTCCTGCTGCTAATGCCTGAGCTTTTCCTAATTTCTCAGCATCCGTATTTGCAATTAATGCCTCAATTGCTGCCTGTGCATCATCATCAGCCACTCCATATGCCTCAATATATGCATTTTTCACATCATCATTTACAAAAGCCCAACCTGTTCTCGTTGTCTGATCTGCTCTAATAACCTGTGCATAAGTTAAAGTTGCCTTGTCGGCATTATTTACTGTAATTGTTGCAGTAGGTCCATCCGCGAACGCGGTAGATGCCATTGCCAGCACCATAATCGCTGCCACTAATAATGCACCAATCTTTTTAAATAAATTTTTCATAAGGTTTGCTCCTTTCTTTCTCTGCATTTTTCTTTTTCGCCCTTCATCGGCCATTTACAATTAATGTGTTACGATCTCTTTGCTTCTTCCTCCCTTCGTTTATTATTTATAAACAACAGGAGTGCAGTTGCAAGAATCGCTACACCACTGATCGTAAATCCATAAGTTCCCGGACCACCGGATTCTGGCAAGGAATAAAGTTTAGCATTTTTGATTGTTAAAACTTTATTCTCCAGTGACCACATATTACTTTTCTGTGCCGGATCGCCATTTTCGTCAACAAGTGTTACACTTCCTGTTGCAACTTTGAAGCAGATACTGCTGCCTAATAATGAATATCCTTTTGGAGCAGTTGTTTCTGTCAGCTTGTAGATACCTGACTTCAGATTATTCAGTTCAATCTCTGAAGTACCATTCTTTACTTCCATGTCATTCTCAAGAGATTTCCAGATGTCACCATCTTTCATCTCTAATTTGAATTTAGCACCTGTTAAAGAATGATTATCTGTATCTGTTTTCTTCAGATCCAGACTGATTACTGCTTCGTTTGTGTAAGATGCAACACCTTTTACACCACCAGATGTATACGTGTAATCTGTTGTAATAACATTTGCTTTTTTTTACATCATTACCAAGTGTAAAACTTAAGTGATTTATCTGCATCTGATTTAACGTTTTCACAATCTGTCTGGCCATCACCTGTAACAATATCGAATGCCTGAATGAAATATCCATCTGCATTGTCTTCTGTTACCGTATACTCTCCTCTTGGAAGATCCGGCAGCGTAACTGTTCCGCTTGTTTCACCAGCCGGAACTATTACATTTACCTGGCTGTCTGAAACATTCTGACCATTCTTCGCATTCACATTAAATGTAAATGTTCTATCTGTGTCAGATGTTTCCGTTACATTCTTTGTGATCTGAATCTGACCTTTGATGACATGAATCTTATAAATACCATATGGATTGTTGCTATTATCTGGATTATAAGCCTTCTCAGCAGCTCCTACGACATGCTGTTCCCCATCACTTGTGGTGGTGTTCGTTTTACTCTCATCCGTTGATGTCGTCTTTGAATCATAAGTTACTTCCAGATAATACTCTGTATCATCATCCGGTGTTGTTGCCATATTCTCTTTACTGATATTGGTTTGAGTTCCATCTTTCCACTGCAGAGTAATATGATCTTTCGCATCGGCGGCACTTATTGTACCTTTTGAATAAGATGTTTCTGACTCATTAAACAACTGATTCAGAATTGTCTCATCTGTCGGTACTGTATCACCTTTGTAAATCCAACGTCTTTGTCCTTGACTACTAAGTTAACTTTAACATTAACTGTCGGCTGTGGCAACTCAACATCACCATATCCTGTAGAAATCTTGGATCCCGGAGATACGTTGGTTGTGACATTGTTTCCACCAACGAAATTGTCTTTGGCTTTTACTTTAATTGTTTTGTTCCATTCGCCATTTTTCTTGTTTTGGTATTGTCTGATCTGTCCACTGGATCTGATAATTTTCTTTTTACCAGAGATACCGTACCACCATTTACTTCAACACCATTATTCAAGTCATCCTGTGTATATAACGTTCCATCATCTTTCAGAAGTTCAAACCTCGGATCAATAATATCTGTGATTGTTGCTCCTGTAATGGAAATGTCCTGAGTGATCGTATTCTGAATATCTTTGAATATGTCTCCCAGCTGCGTTGCATTTTCAGCATTAAATGCACAGTTTTTTAGATGCAATTCCTGGATAAGTAGTCCTGCCATATGTTCCACCTTCAAGAAATGCCTTTGCTTTATCTCGAAGTCCAAACCCAATTGTATATACAGTATATCCTTCTTGCTTTATACCTTTTATACTTTCAGTACCATTTGTAATGTTTTCTGCATTCTGCTGCGCAGTAGTGTCCCAACTATTACCAGATCCTGTTGGTTCACCATCAGTAAACAATAATACATACTTAGGTTTTGTATCCCCGCTCATTGTAGCTGCATCCAATTTACTTTTTGCATTTTTAAGACCTACATATGGATCTGTTCCTCCATTTGCTACTAAAGAATCTACAAACCTTGTCAGGTTTTCTTTATTATCTCCCGCTTTCTGTAAATCTTCAGTTTTTCCATGGCTACCATATCCAGCACTACTAAATGCTGTAATACCAATTTTTACTATCTGGTGATTTATTCGCTGTATCTGTTATAAACTGTTTTACCGCATTTTGTAATGCTGTAAGTTTCTTTTCTGTTTTTTTCAGATATATTTTGCATCCATTATAAGTTGAATCATCTGCTTTAGTTTGCGACCACCGATCATCACCAATATACCAACCCGTTCTCCCGTAGTAGTTATTATAATATTGCAATTTCACATAGGATTCATCTTTTTTCACATAGTAAAGTGTGCCTGTATTTAATCCAGCTCTACCATCAGTTGTATTTTCTGCAACATAACTATATGAAACAGTTGTTTTATCCATAGAACCAGATACATCCAATACCAACATAATATCCGCTACTGCTTTTTCAGTAGTGGTTATTGTACTTGTACTTGTAGATGCTGCCGTAATATTGATGTCATAAGTTCTCTTATCCCAGTCGTTTACAGTTGCAGTCTTACTGTAATCCATACTGGCTTTAATAATCTCCTCCTGTGTGTAATTCATAATATGATACAACGAATCTGTATTTTTTTCTATCTTTGTCTTGCCATCTGCTTTATAAAGAGTTGCCACTGCTTTATTATCCTCAGATAACGTAACCTTTACAATCCAAGATTCATTTGATGCTTCATAGCCCTCAGGTGCAATATCCTCTGTTAATGTATATGTTCCAGGTCTTAATCTTGTAAAATTAACAAGTCCTGTTTCATCTACGGATGTAGCAGTCTGTGATTCATTGGTTTCTGAATTTACAAGAGTAAATCGAGCACCACTTAACGCATCCTGGCTTTTATTTACTTTTTTTAATACAAGATCTGTTGTAGGTACATTCGTAACTTCAGAAATACGCGCGGAAGGAAGGGTAAATTCCATCTGGCAGTTTGATTCATACGCACCTCGTTCCATATACAGAATAGTCAGGGTATGCTCGTTTTCATCCTTATGTTTAACATAATCCCATAGATTTACTTCCTTTTTAGCTGCCTGATGAATTCCACCTAAATCGATTACAATTTTTTTCCATCCAAAAACAACCCATAAATCATCATCACCTGTAAAGGTATAATTTTAATGGACCTACGTAATCTCCAATTTTTAAAAGTTACATCATATCTCATTCCAAAAAAAGTAATTGTGATTACCATCATCACTCTTTTCACTTCTGGGTACTCCGTCCAATGGGAAGAAATTACTTCCTGCTGTTGCACGCTGATCTCCATTCTTATCAATTACTTTTGTAAGTTTATAAGAATCTCCGTTCTGATCAAAAACTAGTTTGTAATCCTTAATGACTCTTCTTAAATAAGTTTCATTATTATTAATCGTGGCAGTTGCATCTTGATCTACAAAAATCCTGGCTCGGGGTAATTGAATTTTACTGCTCCCTTTCCATTGTCCTCTACCTCTTTAATAATCCTCCTATCCTTTTGACATTTTCCTTATAATTATTTACTTCGGCTTCAATTTTGTTTTCGTGTTCATCATAACCAGAATCAACTGTAAAATTATATTTATAAGAATCATAATTGTGATCCATTTTACCTGATGTTATTTTCTGATTACCATTATCACCCTTTGCAGCATCTCCTAACATATTAAATGAATACTGTGTCCACTTTCCAGTATTCTCGTCGTAACCTTCACCAGCCTTAACTGTATAATCATAGAAAGATGTCGGTCCCTGGAAGTTATCATTATGCTTTGGTGTATAATACACTTCTATCGTACTATCCTGTGCAACTTCAATCTTTTTGTCCTTATCAACTTCAGCATCGTTTACTTTTACTTTTGAAACCTCCCAGTTCTTTGCCTTGGTATAATCATTTATCTTTCCGCCAACTAAGATTGTTCTCTCATCAGCTGAATAAATCTCCTTACTAGTCGTATTATCCAGATGCCGAATTATTACTTTAACATTTTCTCCGCCTCTCTGCACAAATTACATACGTAGAAAAAATGCGTAGTTTCAAACTCAACATTACCATTCTTATCAACGCTTCCGTCCATGTTCTCAACGTTGTCTTCTGCGTCTACATGGTATACGTCTGCATCCTTGATCTTCCTCTCATCATTCAGAGATACAGATACCTTCACTGAAGCACCTGGCTGAATCTCTTCGCCGTCTACCAGGAATTTGATATCGTAGGCGTGGATCTTCTCGATGGCTTTCTTTTCTTTGATCGCTTCTTCGGTGATCTGGTCTTCGGCTTTCTGGCTGAGCTCTACCGGTGTTACGGAAAGCTCTGCGTTGTCCGGAAGGTCTGCCGGATTGGTAAGAGTAACCTTGACATTGACTTCGTCACTCTTGTAATCATATCTGGTGATCTCAGGCTGAATTTCTTCTTCCTGAACATCCTCAGGCTCTTCTGCCTCATCACTGCTGTCAACAACCTGTGCCATATCACTTCTTATGTAAGCCTCGGTTCCTTCCCAGGAAACCTTGTACCAGGTTGCTCCGTCCTCTGCTGTTACGGTATCCAGAAGTGTGAGCTGTGTTCCTGCGTTTACAGTTGCCAGAACCTCTGCCTCGATAGATGGGCTGACACGAAGATTCGTATCGTCTCCCAGAACCTCGATCAGGCTTGTCTCACCATTCTCATCTGCTGCCGGAACCTCATCCGGGCTCGCAATATCCTCTGCCGGTTCTTCCACCACATCCGGATTCTCTGCCGGCGCTTCGGTAGGTTCAGCATCCGGATTCTCCGCCGGCTCCTCAGAAGGCTCTGCCTCAGGAGTTACCTCCGGATTCTCTGCTGCCGGTGTCTCAGGAGAATCCCACATAACGGCAAAAACAGCTGCGTTGCCAGTCTCAACCTGAAGTGTCTGGATCTGTTTGCCCTCGTTGACATTCAGAACCTTCAGATCCTCGTTGGCCTGTAAGGTGTTAACATCAGTATCACCGGTACTGTTGTTATAATGAAGCTTCTAAGGTTACACTCGTGCTGGCTGCATCGGTAAGCTCCGGTGCTGCGGTGTCTTGTACTCAAAAAGTTACTCTGACTCTGCCGTTCGGCTCGACTCTGTTTCCGTCGCCATCAGCAAAAATACACATCATACGCAAAAAAAAACCTCTCAGGCTGCTGCCCTTGTCTGTAGTTGCTGCTGAAAGCTTCTGAGAAACTGTATCATAAGATACGGATGAATTCTCGTTTACGCTGTCAGCCTTCAATGCTGTATTCTGCGGAAGAGCTCCGTCCTCCAGTGCCTCTGCTGTTACTTTAACAGAATCATTTTCATATGTAAGCGTCGATTGCTGCGCCTGTTCCGTTTCCTCCTGGTCAGCGCTGCTTACATCCGGTGTCGATTCTTCGGCCGCTGGTTCAGATGTAATTTCGCCATCTGTAAATATATCCTCCGTTCCATCTCCGAACGCCTCACTCGCGGAGATCGTATATGCACTCGGCATACAGGATACCATCAACGCCAAAGCCACCATAAATGCCAGGAGTTTTCTGATCTTATTATTCCTTAATTTTTTCATACCTTTCCCGCTTTCCTATGTGTGCATTAACGTGTACTGTATTTCTTATTACTTTACTTCTGTTTATATTCCTTTCTCTTAAAAAAGCTTCATGTTTTTAGCCGGTGAGTAAACAGGTTACACCTTTTCAATATTTTACCCTTATGTGATTGTAATATCAATATACCAGGCATTTTTGGTAAGGATATTGACATTATCAGATGCTATCGAGAATCAGTCTTCAACTCCTCCTTCTTAACTTACTCGTTCACTGGTTCTTTTCGTCTGATTTCCCAATAAAATCTGACTATTTGTGGTATTTATTATACAACACTACCAGTTGTTTTGTAAGGCACGTTTTTTTCAAAAAAAGTGCCTCTGTCACTATTTTAACATTGAATTTCTTCAGCTCATCCCGCTTCTTGACATTCAGCTTGCAAAAGATATCCGTAAGGTAATGCTTAACAGTATTAATGGAAATCCCCAGATGCTCTCCGATCTCCTTATTGGTCCATCCCCCCACTTGCCAGCATGGCAATAGAAAACTCCATCGTCGACAGCTCCCCTGTAACCTTTCTCCGGTTTTCCGGATTATGAAGCGCCATCCAGCCCCTGCTGAAAGAAAGCACCCCTTTCGTGATCCGCTGATACGCCTCCGGATCCCGGTTCCGGATACATGCCTCGATCAGCCCCCGCAAAAGCCCATGATGCTCAATAAAAGGCTCCAGAAACCCATCCATCTTCGCCAGCTCCCAGCTCCGGAGCATCTCCTCCTGCGCCTCCTGCTTATGCTTTCGGTTGATCGCACACACCGCCATCATACAGTGAATATACGTCATACTGATCGGATACGACCTCTCCGCCATAAACAAAGCAGCCTTCCCCATCCCATAAGCACTCCATATCTCCCCGTTAAGATAAGTATGGTGCGCCATCACATACGTGGCAAAAAAGCCTCAGCCCCTCAGGAAGCATCCTGCTGTACTCCCCAAAAGCAGGCATCCCATCCGTAGGCAAATGAAGCAAAAACCGCCCCCCACATACCCCGCCAGAAGACAGGACGCATAAAACATCCTTAGGAACCTTCTTCTTCATAGCAATCTTCACACAGGACTGGATCCCCTCCATCCCCCGCTTAGCCGCCGCCACATTCCCCAGCGACAGATTAGAATACCCATACAAAATACACGCCGAAAGCTTCAGCTCAATAACCCTGCTGGACAGATACCCCCTCGTGATCTCACAACACTCCTCCGCCTGCCCCGTAAATAAAAAGCTCAGCCCGCGCAATATTCCTCAATCCACATCCACAAACCCCTCAACAACCTCCCGAGCCCTCCCAGGCTCAAAAGACGAATTCAAAGCGGCAAAACCACATAATCACACATACAACCCACTCCCTCCAAACCCAGGCAGCCCTCCAAAAAAAGACCACCCTCAAACCAAACCAACAAACCTCCGAAGCCCATCACACACCCCTCATCAACACACATCCGAAGCCCATCTCTCAAGCCACATCAGCACACATCCGAAGCTCATCTCTCAAGTCCCACAAAACAGTCACCAAAACTCCGGATATCAATCAACCAGTCAAATCAGTCAATCAGGCAACCAATCAGGCCAACCATCTTTTTCTATAATTATAATCCAAAATACTCCAAAAATAAATTTAAATATTACACAAAAACACCACACCCTATCCAAAACAGCCTCTATCCCCAATCCCCTCACGACACCCCCAAAAAAACTCACCCCACCCACATCCAGCGCAGCGCCGATGCCACACCACCTCCCGGCAAAACCACCACTCCCTCACACCCCCAAAAAACAGAACGGACAGTCTGCCAGCGGGGCGGCTGCATGGTCGGGACCCGGTGCGTCGGAGTAAGCCGCTGGTCATACTTGGCGCCTGAGGCTTCTGACGGGAAGGTACTCTGCGGCCACAAGCCGCAGAGTAAGCCCCATCTGTCTGAGCCAGGTACGCATCAGCGTACATGGCGAGTTATGGGTGCCCTGCACGGCAGAAGACTCAGACGCCTAGTATCGACCCGGCGAAACGACCGCACCAGGCACGACCATGCAGCCGCCCCGCTGGCAGACTGCTCCGTTCGTCCCTCCATTCGTCCCTCCCTCCCCCACACAAAAAAAGAGCCCCCAGGCCCAAACACCCAGGAACTCTCCCAAAACTCAAATATCCAATTATCATCAATCGTTATCAGTCATCATCCAAACACGCAGCCGAAACTTCTGAATCTCCTTCTCACTGGAAACCCTCTCGATCTCAGCACCAAGACTCCTGAGCTTCTCCTCAAAATTCTCATACCCTCGCTGAATATAAACAATATCATCGACAACCGTAACACCCTCTGCAGCAAGCCCCGCAATAACAAGCGCAGCACCCGCACGAAGATCCGGCGCACTCACACGCGCACCCGTAAGCTTCTTCACACCATCAATAATAGCAGAGTTCCCCTCCACCTTAATGTTGGCACCCATACGGGAAAGCTCATCCGCATACTTAAACCGGTTCTCAAAAATACTCTCCGTAACAATACTCGTACCCTCAGCCAAAGCCAGAGTAACTGCGATCTGCGGCTGCATATCCGTCGGATAACCAGGATAAGGCAAAGTCTTTACATGAGTACGATGAAGTTTATGCGGTGCACGAACACGAACCGCATCATCAAACTCCTCAACCTCACAGCCGATCTCCTCAAGCTTGGCAGTCGTAGCCTCCAGATGCTTCGGAATAACATTACGGACCGTAACATCACCACCCGTAGCCGCAGCAGCAAACATAAAAAGTACCTGCCTCAATCTGATCCGGAATAATAGAATACTCTGTACGGTGAAGCTTCTCAACACCACGGATACGGATCACATCCGTACCAGCACCCTTAATATTCGCACCCATACTGTTCAGGAAATTGGCCACGTCAACAACATGAGGCTCCCTTGCAGCATTCTCAATAATGGTACGGCCGCTGCCATAGAAGCAGCCATCATAATATTAATCGTAGCACCAACAGAAACCACATCCAGGAAAATGTGGCTGCCATGAAGATTCTCAGCCTTGGCAACAATAGCACCATGACGGATATCAACCTCCGCACCAAGAGCACGGAATCCCTTCAGATGCTGATCGATCGGTCTACTGCCGATATTGCATCCGCCAGGAAGCGGAACTCCGCATGCTTGTACTTGCCAAGCAAAAGCACCAAGAAGATAATAAGAAGCACGGATCTTCTTGATATATTCATAATCAACACTGAGATTGCCGATGGTAGAACCGTTGATCTTTACAGTAGATTTATCGACACGCTCAACCTGAGCACCTATCTCTGAAATAGCCTCAAGCAGAACATTGATGTCCCTTACATCTGGCAGATTCTCGATTAATATTGTTTCATCAGTCATAATGGCTGCTGATAATATTGCAAGAGCAGCATTCTTCGCACCTGCAATATCCACTTCTCCAACCAGAGGATTGCCGCCTTTAATCACATACTGTTCCATAACACACCTCTATTATTTTACTCCTCTATGAGCAAGAAACTTTCTCTGAATTTACGACGGAAACATACGTTCCGCAACACCGTTTTTAGGTCAGTTGTATATTATAACACATATTTCGGATTTGTAAACTATTTCTCTCCCCGTTTCAGTGCATCAAGCACGATCTGAAGGCTTCCCTCCAGATCTTTGTCTTCTTCGTCTACAATAATATCCGCATATTTCTCATACAGCACTGTCCGTTCCTCATAAAGACTCTCCAGTGTCTGCCCTTCTTTCAGAACAACTCCACGGTCTTTCAGATTGCCAAGACGCTTGGACAGCAGCTTCAGAGAAATCTTCAGATATACCACAACTCCTTCTGATTTCAGATGCTGCATTGCCTCATCACAATACACGACACTGCCACCTGTGGCAATGACCGTATTCTCAACCTGGATAGACGCATTCACACGATTCTCCACCGCCTTGAATCCGTCAATTCCATCCTGCTCAATGATCTCACTTAAAGTTCTCTTTTTCTTCTTTTCTGGATCAGCAGGTCTGAGTCAATAAACTGGTAACCAAGCACTTTCGCAAGTACAACACCGATGCTGCTTTTTCCCGCACCAGGCATCCCTATCAGTGTAATATTATTCATACTGTGTCCTTTCATTTTAACATAGCTGTAACAAAATCTCAACAATCGTTCCTGTGCCGTGTTATTCTCAGCGTTTCTTCTTACCGTTTTTCTTCTTCACGCTGTAGCCAAAAGTTCCCACCTTCCGGCCACCAGCCAGATATTCCCCATGGGAATAAACCAGAAGTCCCGCATCATTGAGATGGAACTTGTTGTTTTTGTCCATATATGCTTCATCCGCATGAACCGCAAGTACATCTGCAAGAAACATATCATGCGATCCCAGTTCCTTCACCTCTCGTACTCTGCACTCGATGGAAACCGGTGCTTCCCCGATCATCGGAGCAGAAACATACTGTGCTTTCTCTTTTGTAAGATTCAGTTTTTCGAATTTGTCAACATCCCGGCCGGACCGGACTCCGCAGAAATCCGTCGCAAAAGCCAGTTTTTCTGTTGTAAGGTTAATAACAAACTCTCCCGTTTTTTTCAGCATTCCATAAGAATAACGGGATGGTCGGACTGAAATATAAGCCATCGCCGGATTCGTACAGACCGTTCCTGTCCACGCAACGGTAATAATATTGTCGTTGCCCTCTCCGTCCGTGACACTGACCATCACTGCCGGCAGCGGATAGATCATATTTCCCGGTTTCCAAATCTGTTTTGCCATTGATCCGGCCTCCTTATGCGTAATCGCTGTTCATCAGCTGAGCAGCCTCCATCATCGCCGGAATCAGCTGTTTCTTTCTGGAAACCACACCTGGCAGACAGAACGCATCTCCGTCCGGCTTCTTCTCAAAAGCGATCTCAGCCATCTGCTGGCTGCCCTCACCATAAAACAGAAGCTCTGTAGATTCCTCCAGAATATTCGTCAACATAAAGTAAACTCTCGTGATATCGTGACGTCCACACTCGCTGACCATAAACGGCATCAGCTTCTCCTTGATCTCTTTCAGCTCTTCGCTGTCCATGGAACTGATCTGGCCCACACCAAAGGAAACATTGCCCTCGCCAATAAACTTCTTGTAATCCTGGTAAAAAATCTCCTCCGGGGATTTATCTTTCAGATTACTTCCTGCTGAGAACATCTCTCTGGCAAAATCCTCGATCTTGATTCCCGCGATCAGGGCAAGAGCACTGGCAGCGATCTTATCCGTCTGTGTACAGGTCGGTGAACGGAACATCAGCGTATCTGAAATAATGGCCGCACAGAGAAGTCCCGCAATTTTTTCCGGAATCTCCAGACGCTGCTCTCCGTAGATCTCATAAAGGATCGTACCCGTACATCCCACAGGCTCATTACGGAACGCTACCGGTGTCATGGTCTGCAATGTTCCAAGCTTATGATGGTCAATAATCTCAAGAATCTCCGCCTTCTCAATATTATCAACAGCCTGATCCACCTCATTGTGATCTACAAGAACAACTTTTTTTCTTGTGCATGTCCAGGAAATTACGCCTGGAAATCGTTCCGATACACTTTCCATGAGGATTGATAACCGGGAACGCTCTGTGGCGGTTTTTGACCATAACATCCTGGATATCATCTGTAAAATCCTCGGTATTAAACGTAACCATGTTATCCCGTTTCATAACATAGCTGACCGGAATACTCTGATTGATCAGACGGGCGATGTTAAAGGTATCATAAGGTGACCGGATGATCACGATATTTTTTTTCGTGGGCAAGCTTCACAACCTTCTCGGAAACCACAATGTTCAGCCCTACGATGATACAGCTTACATTCTGGCTGATGGCCTGAAGATGATCCTCCTCACGGTCTCCCATGATGATCATATCATTCTCCTCAATAAATTCCTCCATCATCTTCGGATTGGCTGTTCCAACCAGAACACGTCCCTTGACAAAATATCCGTGGCCATTTCCTTCCACCACTTCTCCGCCAACCGTCTCCGCAATCCTCTGATACTGTGTCCGCGCATTGGAAAGCAGATAACTGTCTGTGGTATCCATATAAGTCTTGGCAATATCTCCGATGGTCACAAGACCTTCCAGGCATCCCTCCTTATCACGGATCGGAAGGGATACGATTCCGTTCTCCTGCATCAGATCCCAGGTATTTTTCAGTGACATGTTTTTGTCTGCCTGGGGACTGAGACGGATATCCATATCCTTGACCTGTGTTCCGATATTTCCCAGATAAGCCGGCGGCTGTACACCAAAACGATTCAGCACATATCTGGTCTCTCATTGATCTGACCAGCTCTCTTCGGAATATATCTCTTACTCTGTGTAGTCCTGTTTTTAATATCCGCATAAGCGATCGCCGAACAGATGGAATCCGTATCCGGATTCTTATGTCCGATTACAAATATTCTCTCCTGTTTCTTCATTCACATCCATCCTTTTTCATCCAAAAATATAACAATTAATCAAGTTTGATGTTCGCAAAAGTGAACCAAGAGATGTGGTTGCCTCTTCTCCTGACTCCGGCAGTTCAAAAGTCTCTTCCTCAACTTCCTTCGCCATCAGATCCGATGCCTCTTTGATACTCAGGCTCAGCTTGCCATCCTTGATCGCAATTACTTTCACCTTAACCTTGTCTCCCACACTTATCGCCTCTGATGGCTTCTTAATTCTTTTTTCGCAGATCTGGGAAATATGAACCAGACCGGAAATTCCGTTTCCAAGATCAACAAACGCACCATAAGGCTGCAGGCTCTCAACCGTTCCCTCTGTCACGAAACCAACCTCAATATTGGAAATCTTGTTTCTGCGCTCCTTCTCTGCTTTCTCACGGAGAAGTTCCTTTGCAGAAAGTACCAGTCTCTTTTTCTCTTTATCTACATCAATTACCTGAACCTGAAGCGGCTTGTTCAGGTACTCTTCTGTATCCTCTACATAATTCAGCGCAAGTTGGATGCCGGGATAAAACCTCGAACACCTTCCACATAAGCAATGGCTCCGCCGTTTACGATTCCCTTTACAACAACATCCAGTGCTTCCCCGGATTCCTGAAGCTCCTTCAGTTTATCCCATGCAAGTACATCTGCTGCCTCTGCTCTGGAAAGAAGAATATTTCCCTGTCCGTCATCTTTCCTAAGAACGGTTGCCTGGATCTCTTCTCCCGGCTGAACTGCCTCTTTAATATTAAATCCCGGCTCTCTGGAAAATTCCTCTGCCGGAATAAATCCCTCAGCATAATATTTAAGATCAAGAACAACTCCTGTCTCATCCACACTGACCACTGTCCCGGCGATGATATCACCTTCCTCAATTTTCTTAAAAGAAGCCTCCAGCTCCTGCTCAAAATCTTTCATAGACTCCGCCATTTCCTGACCTCCGTTCACGCTTCATCTTTTCATCATTTACTTCCGGCCTTTTTCTTATTCTTTCTGCCGGATTTCATTTTAATCTTAATTATTATAGCATGGGCAAACCACCGACGCTATTATTTTTTTGAATGCAAAACAGCCTCTTTATACAAAAAAACTCCGCACATTGGCAGAGGCTACATTTTCTGATATTTTTCCCCATAAAACGAGGAGTGCCCCGGTAGTGGCTTACCGGGGCGATTATTATGAAAAAATTGTATGTGTAATGATACAGATACACACCATTACAGCGTCTTTCGTAGTGTTCTTTCGAACTGTTATTATAGTATCAGATAAATATGAACAAATTATGAACAGCTCGTGAACTTTTAGCGTATTTGCACAATTTCTTTTCTGTTTTTCCTCTTTTTTTATAAAAAAAACGCCACATTTGCTTTATTGACAAGCGTTCTAAATATTGTACATTTTGTACATTTCCAGTAAACTTAAGAATAATAATCCCAATAAAAGTGCCATTCTGAACACCTTCCTCCTACTGACGGGAAAGCATACCCTTAATAAACTCGATCGCTTTCTCAAAAATATTCTTTACATCAGACTTTGTAACACCCATATCTTTCAGAGTACTGTATGCATCGCTTACATAACCTTTAATCTGGTCATCACTGATGTCGATTCCTCTGAATTTGCTGATAATATTCACGAGGGAATTCTTATCATCCTCAGAAAGTGTCACACCATAATGATCTGCTGCCTCATCAATTCCCTGTGAAATCTCATCATCAGAAATCTGATTGGAATCAAAAAGCCCTTTTACATAAACAATAATATCGCCAACTTTATCCGGGTCAGACGCAAGAGACTCAATCTCGTTATCTTTAAGAATCTCCTCTGCCTGGCTCATAACAGAGCTGGAATCTGATGCCATAACCATCATTGGTGAAGTACATGAGATAATTCCCGCAACGACCAGTGCTGTGATCCTGTTCATTTTTTTCATAATAAATCCCTCCAAAAGAGCCTTGGCTCATTATACGTAATCTGCAACTGTTTCCAGTTCCATAATTTTCAGTTCCCTTTTAACGCCACTCAGTATAACACACCACCCTACCCTTCTGTAAACTGGAATTTTCCCTTTTTTCAATATTTCTGGTCAGACTTTATGTATATCCCGGAAAATATATTCACAATCTTTTCATATTTTCAACAAACTTTCCTAACATCTCCTTTATAGAATAAATATTGTAAATTTTTTCATTACTTACTTATGTCTGACACCTCAGACATAACCTCCTTTCTATGACAAGTTATATAGATCCGGGTGGGATACCTCTCCAATTGTCCCGTCCGGAAACGCAAAAAGAACCCGGAACAGCTGCCCGGGTTCTTTTTTGTGTAATGTTTTATTTATTATTCTTTTCTTCAGAGATACAGTTGGCAAGCATTGCAAACTGCTCCAGTGTCAGCGCCTCTCCTCTGATATTCAGCGGAAGCCCGCACTTCTCGATATATTCTCGATCTCTTCTTTTCCAAGGGAAAAATCTCGGATTTTTGATGCCGTTTACAAGGGTCTTTCTTCTCTGGTTAAATGACGCACGGATCAGCCTGAACATGAGGCGTTCATCCTGCACCTCAACCGGCGGTTTCTCATAACGTGTCAGTTTGATCACCGCACTTCCTACCTTCGGCCGTGGCATGAAACAGTTCGGCGGCACGTTTGCAACAATCTCCGGCTTCGCATAATACTGGACAGCCAGGGAAAGCGCGCCGTAATCCTTGGTTCCAGGTCCTACCTGCATACGGTCTGCAACCTCTTTCTGTACCATAACCGTAATGGAATCCACAGGAACATTCTTCTCAAAAAGTCCCATAATGATCGGTGTCGTAATATAATACGGCAGGTTCGCAACCACCTTTACAGGCTTTCCGCCATTTTTTTCATTGGCGATCTTTTTGATATCTGTTTTCAGGATATCGTTATTGATCACCGTTACATTATCCCATTCTTTCAAGGTATCCTTAAGAATCGGGATCAGGGAACTGTCGATCTCCACAGCAGCCACTTCTCTGGCCGCTTCCGCAAGATACTGTGTCATGGTTCCGATTCCGGGACCAATCTCCAGTATAAAATCATCCTTCGTAATTCCGGAAGAATCAATGATCTTTTCCAGAACATGTTCATCGATCAGAAAAATTCTGACCAAACCTTTTCTGGAAAACAAAATGATACTTTTGAAGGACTTCAATGGTATATTTCGGGTTACCAAGATAAGGTCTGGCCATATTTTTTACCTCTGCTTTTCTGTTTTTTTTCAGCTGAAATCCTTTTCAAGAAGTACGGTGAATCCATCACGGTCCACACGCTTCTTGGAGCGTTTGAATAATCCGCCCTGTGCTTTTGCCATGGCATTATCCAGCATGGTCTTCACAGTTCCGATGCACATCGGCTGATCTTCCTTCTGGTTGATTCCGATCAGATTATACAATGCAAGCATGCCCATCTGATCAATGCGGAATCCATTTTCCATGGTATAAACCTTGGCAAAATTAACAAGTTCATCATTTGTAAATACAGGAATATTGATCATGGATGTAAATTTCTTCGCAAGTTTCGGATATCTTGCGATCAGCTTACGCATGCCGATCTTTTCATCCTCAAGGATCACGATCATACTCTTTGTATTTCCATTCATTACTTCATCAAGCTCATCTGCTGTTTCCTGGGAAAGCTGGTTTGCGTTCTCAATAACGAGGAAACCTCCTGCAAGCTTGGATGCAATCTCTGCAATATTTTTTCCGTTAAGGTCTTCCGCAAATATGTAGGCAACCTTGGATGCCTCAATATTCAGCTCTCTGCAGATTGCCGGGATAAGGCTTGAGATCAGTCTTGTCTTTCCTGTTTCTCTGCCGCCCATAACGATCACATTTCCAGTCTGGGAAGTTTTGTCAGCCGCACCTTTCTGTACATCGCAGAGTACATCCACCAGCTGCTCTTTCATTCCCGGAACTGCTACAAAATATGTGAACAGCTGCTTCTCTTCATCTGTAAGCTGTCTCTTTCTGGAAATAATAGTGTTCGGATCGATCTCCGGCTGCATATCCTCGATAAAGCGCTCCAGCTGTTCTTCCTCGCTGAGTTCTTCTTCCTCATCGTCTTCTTCCATATCTTCTGTAAGACTTGAGATAAAATCATCCTCTTCATCGTCTTCCGGCTCATCTTTGAATCCGAAATCATCGTCACTGAATTCTTCTTCCTCATCAAGAGGTGTCTCATCTTCGACAGGTATCACAACATCGTCTGTCAGTTTATCCGCTCTGCGATCGTCACTTTCATCCTCAAGAGAAAAGTCTTCATCCTCAAGGGAAAGATCCTCCGGCATTTCCTTAAGTTGTTCCTCTTCTTCCAGATCATCAAAACCGTCGAATTCGTCCTTGGTATCAGGCTTCTGCACGCCTGTGGGACCATTCAGGAATTCTGCTTCCGCAGCCTGCATATCTTCTTCTGTAACCGGCTCTTCATCTTCATCCAGAACCAGATCCGGAATTCTCCTGTGCGCCGACTCACTTACATCTTCTGCCTGCTGTGCGGAAATCTGTGCCATGATATCCTCAATATCCGCTGCATCCGGCTCCTCCGGAACAAATTCATCTGCCGCGATATCCAGATCTTCTTCGTCTTCTGTTTCCTCGGTTACTTCTGACTGCTGTACATCCGGAGATTTCTCTTCCTCCGGAATATTGATTCCCTGCTCGCTTGCAGCTGCAAGAATGGTATCTTCCAGATTGAATTCCTGCTCTTTCTCAGGTTCCTCGTCTGCTTTTTTATCCTTGGCAACTTCCGCCGCGATCTCATCAATGCTTCCAAAAATTCCGGATGCGTCCGGAATACCGGCAGCGCTGCTTGCATTTTCCGGATCTACATTGATCATAGACTTCGGGATCTTAAGCTCCGGCATACGGATCGTTGCTGAAAAATCAGGCTTGCCGTCTTCATTAAGGGGAACTCCTGAAGTTTCCTTCGGTTCCTCCACAGAATCTTCCTCAACGATCTCAGAAACACTTTCAACTAATTCCTTTTCCGTCGCCTTCTCTGCTTCCGCCTCTTCCGCTTCCTGATAAGCTTCTTCCTCTTCGTCCTGCGGTTCCTGTGTCCGGGCATTTAACTGTACGGTTCCGGCAGACAGATTATCAATACCGGATGCCAGAAGTTCCTCACCATCTCCAGCCTCAGCAGTTTCTGCCGCCTCTTCTTCAGAAGCGTCTTCTTCGGACTTTTCTTCTGTGGCAGCAGTCTCAGCTTCCGGAGTTTCCTCCTCACCAGACTCCTGATCTGCAGAATCCTTGGCAGCTTCAACAGCTTCTGTCTCAGAAGTTTCTTCTGTGTCATCCTGCTGTTCTTCTTCCACGTCCTCAGTTTCTTCCGCAGCCTTCTTATGACCACCGAAGATATCACGGATTCCCTTGGAAATCTTCTCCTGGAAAGTCTCTGCACTGTTCAGATCACGCTCGTCATCTACCTGGATCGTATCTGTAACCGGTCTGGACTCCTCATATTCAGTTTCTGTAACAGCTTCTGTTTCCTTGCTCTCCCTGATCTCCTGAGCCTTTTCCGGCGGAATCAGTTTCGGGATAAAACGCTGTTCGTATTTCTCTTTTTCTTCTCCTGTGAGAACTCCCATACGCTGTTTCAGGTCAAGGGCTTTCATCACATAAGTTCCGTCATTGAACCAGAGAATCATCTCATTGCAGAGATCCAGGCACTTCTGCTTGTCTCCTGCCTTATAGTAGAGTTTAGCCAGTTCATAGGACCAGCGCTCTGTAAACTCTTTCTCCTTATATTCCTCAAGGATACGGATCTGTTCATTCAGAGATGCATTCTTCGCTCTGGCAATTTTTATATCGCAGTATATACTGGCTGTTATCACTACCTGCCACCTCTCTGTACTCGTCAAAGAATTCTGTGGCTTCACTGATCTGTCCCATTTTCAGGGAAACTTCGATCAGACGGTAAAGTATGTTCTTGCCGATCGTCGCTCTGTGATAAGCAAGAAGAAAAATTTCCTTGCTCTCTTCATAGCGCTTGTTAGCTGCGTAGATCTCGCCCACAACACAAAGCGTACGGACATTCTTTACGCGACGCCAGTCAATGCTGTCTACGATCTGCATGGCGCCTTTGTAATCCTGGGCTTCAACCAGCTTGTTGATCTGTCCCAATTTGACGCGAAACTCCTCTTTATCCAAAATATTCACCAAACTTTCCATAATCAGAATCAGTTTACCATATGCATACGGGCTTGTCAAAACCCTTTAGGCATATAAACATGCCCCTTTATCACCTGAAAAACCCTGTTTATCTCAAACTGATGACTGACAAAATCATCCAGTCCTGTACAGGTGATCAAAGTCTGAATATCATGTATACTTTCCAGAAGATAAGTCTGCCGGTTACTGTCCAGTTCCGAAAGTACATCATCCAGAAGAAGCACCGGAGTATCCTTGATCTTCTTTTTTACAAGATAGATCTCAGAAAGTTTCAGAGAAAGAGCTGCTGTCCTCTGCTGCCCCTGGGAACCGTATTTCCGGATATCGATCCCGTTTACCTTTACACAGAAATCATCTCTGTGCGGTCCCACAGATGTCAGCTTCATCCGAAGATCCCTGTCCCGGTTCTGCGCCAGTTTCTGTTCAAACTCTGCTGCAGTTACACTTGGTTCATACAGGATCTCCAGTTCTTCCAGCCCACCGGTCAGACCTTTATGGAGGCCTTTTGCAAGTTCATTCAGTTCTTCCACAAACTCTTCTCTTTTTTCAATGATCTTTTTTCCGTAATCTGCCATCTGCATATCCCAGATATCCAACGTACTTTTTAATCCCGGGTTCATATAACAGTCTTTGAGAAGACGGTTTCTCTGGTTCACAATGTGATTATAGCTTGCCAGCTCCGTGATATAAACTCCATCCAGCTGACAAAGCTCTGAATCCAGAAAACGTCTTCTCTCGCCCGGTCCATTCTTGATAATATTAAGATCCTCCGGAGAAAAAAACACAAGATTTACCACACCGAGCAGCTCTCTTGCCTTGCGGATCGGCAGCCCGTTAATGGCAACTCCTTTTGCTTTGTTTTTCCGGAGGTGCATGTCTATTTTTGTATGAAAGATCGCCCTTTTTTACCATCATTCGGATATGGGATTCCTCATTCTCGAAGCGGATCATTTCCCGGTCCTTGCTTCCTTTTGTGGGATTTACTGGTTCCGGCCAGATAAACCGCCTCCAGAATATTGGTTTTTCCCTGGGCGTTGTCACCGTAGAGAATATTGGTTCCCTGATCAAAATTCATCTCCAGCAACTCATAATTCCTGAAATTATTCAATCTGATGGATTCAATGTACATTCCTTCACCCAATTACATAAATATCTTTTCCATCGTAGGAAATCGTATCTCCCGGATGGATCTTACGGCCACGGCGGTTCTCAACCTCACCGTTTACCAGAACAAGTCCGTCATTGATCGCATATTTTGCCTCAACGCCGTCCTCCACAACTCCTGCCAGCTTCAGAGCTTGGCCAAGTTTGATAAATTCGTCTTTAATTCTGATCTCCAATTTTTTCCCTCTTAAATTTTCTTTCCTGGATTTGGTTAACACTTTCCAATATATTGCTCAGTGGTGGTAATTAAATACCCCCATTCCCGGCGTTTTTCCAAAAGGTGGTATTTTAAATTACCTCCTTCTGGCAGTTTCCAGAGTTTATCCTTTAGTTATCTTATTTTTGTAATGTGCGCGACCAGCGGACACACGCCGCCGGCCACATGGTTTTTCAGCATATGGAGAAAAATCTCCTGCTGTCTTTTTGTCCATTATATTGTACAAACTATTATCTTGCCTGATTCTGGTTGATATTTACCGGAAGAATCAGATACGTGTAATTTTCTTCATCATCACGGATAAAGCAGGGAGCTTTCGGGTTCACAAGATAAATTGTTACCGTTTCATCATCAATAACACGAAGGGCATCGATCAGGAATTTCGGGTTAAAACCGATCATAATATCTTTACCCTCTTTTTCAATATCGATCTCTTCATTCATGGAACCCATTGCAGAATCGATCCGAAGTTCCATATCATCATCTGTGATATTAATGATAATTGGTTTCTTGTCAACTTCACGAACCAGCAGCGTTGCACGGTCGATACAATCCAGGAATTCTTTTTTGTTGATTTTGAGTTTCGTCTCGTAATCACTGGAAAGCATCTGATCAATTCTGAAATATTCTCCTTCAATCAGTCGAGAAACTACCATAGTCTGGTCAAATTCAAACAAAATATGGTTTTTTGTGAAGTAAATACTTACCTGATCGTCAACTTCACCGGAAAGAATCTTGCTTACCTCACTTAAAGTTTTTCCCGGAACTACCACCTTACGGTCAGAATATTCTCTCTTAAGGGGCATTTTTCGGATCGCAATTCGATGTCCATCCAGAGAAACTACCTTCAGACAGTTATTTTTAATCTCAAAAAGTTCACCTGTCATCAGTTTATTATTCTCATTAACAGCGATAGAAAAAATGGTTTGTCTGATCATTTCTTTCAGCGTGTACTGAGAAATTGTCAGCGGTTCATCTTTTTCGATCATTGGTAAATATGCAAAATCTTCTCCGGATTTGCCAGGAATATTGAATTTTGCTTTTTCACAGGTAATCGTTGCTGTATATTTTTCGTCTGTTTTGATGGTAATGTCGTTATCAGGAAGTCGTCGGATGATTTCATAGAATATTTTTTGCATCAAGAGCAACCCTTCCTTTTTCTTCAATAGTACCTTCAACAATTGTTTCAATTCCCAGTTCCATATCGTTGGTGGTAAATTTGATCTGGTTTGTTGTTGCATCCATGAGGATACATTCCAGTATTGGCATGGTGGTTTTTGATGGAACTGCTTTGAGTGCGATACTTACACTTTTTAACAGACTTGATTTGGAGCAGATAATTTTCATAATGTGTATAACTCCCTTTCTGGATAAATTGTGGTTTTTATAAATATATTTATAGAAAAAATCCGCCGTAACCGCCGTAGGGGGCCAGATTTTGTGAAAAACTCCCGCGAGGCGGTGTTTTCAGGGTTTTTCGGGTGGGATAACTTTGTGTAAAAAGTGGTAGTTTTGGATGTGAATAACCCGGGGATAAAATTACCGCCGTTTTTTCGCAAAAAAAGTTGTACACATCTCTCCACATACAATCAACACGTTATACACCAGTAATGTGGAAAACTTCCCTAACCTTGTGGATTAATCTTCTTTTTCAATATATCAATGGTATTTTTTAAGTTATCGTCGGTCTGCAATTCGTTTTCAATCTTCTCGATACCGTGCATAACAGTAGTATGGTCACGGTTTCCAAGAGCTTTTCCGATATTTTTCAAAGGTGTGGAGATGATTTCGCGGCAGAGATACATAGAAACCTGGCGTGGCATGACGATTTTTGAGTTTCGTTTGTTTCCGCTTAGGTCCGCAGGTGTTACTCCATAATGTTCGGCAACAACGGAGATGATGTATTCTGGTGTGATCACCTTTTTTTTCATCCGGAGAAATAATATCTTTCAGTGCCTGTTCTGCAAGTTCAAGTGTAACTTCTTTTTTCTCAAGCTTGGCTCCGGCCATGACCTTGTTGAAAGCACCTTCCAGCTCACGGATGTTGGATTTAATATTGGTAGCGATGTATTTGATAACATCTTCACTGATGCTGTAACCGTTCATTTCTTCATTTTTATGAAGGATCGCCATTCGAGTTTCATAATCTGGCAGCGTAATATCTGCGATCAGACCCCATTCGAACCGGGGAACGGAAACGTTCTTCCAGGATTTCCATATCTTTCGGAGGTTTATCGGAAGATATGATGATCTGTTTTTTGGCACTGTGGAGACTGTTAAATGTATGGAAAAATTCTTCCTGTGTGGATTCTTTTCCTATAATAAACTGAATATCATCGACGAGAAGAACGTCAATATTCCTGTATTTTTCACGGAATTTGCTCATTGCCGTATTATTTCCGTTTCGGATGGTTTCGATCAGTTCATTTGTGAATTCCTCACTGGTTACATAGAGAACCCGGCTGTTTTTGTCGTGTTCCAGTATAAAATGAGCGATGGAATGCATAAGATGCGTTTTTCCGAGACCGCTCCGCCGTAAATAAACAGAGGATTATAGGTATCTCCTGGTGATTCGGCAACTGCGAGTGCTGCTGCCTGGGCGAATTTGTTGTTGCTTCCTACTACGAAAGTATCGAAAGTATATTTTGGGTTTAAATGAGCTTCTTCGTAACGTGTATCATGATTCTGTTTATCATAGGAAGGTTTTTTTCTTCTTCTTTCGTTTCAGGAGATCTTTTTTCAGAACAAATCGCACTTCACATTCTTCCATGCCTGTCAGTACACAGATTGTACCTGAAGAGGTATTTGTAGCGTTTACTGATGTAATTGACACCAATTGCCGCCTGTTCTGAAGGAACTGCCACTGTTATCAGACTTCCGTCAACCTCATAAACTTCCAGTGGCTTAAGCCAGGTATTAAAAGGGACATCATTCACCTCATATTCAGATTTGACAGTTTGCAGGATCTCCTCCCATTTTTCAATAACAGCGTTCATTTTTTCCTCCCATGAGTAATATAATAACCCCAGTTTGCGACTGGAGACAGATATCCTTTTATATATTACAATGAAAATGGGGTTTTAGCAATGGAAAACGTTGAGATTTTGGGGAAAACAATGTGGATAATTTGGGGAAATTACTGTGGATTAGGGTGGAAAATAGTGTATAACTGGGAAATCGGTTTCCATAAGTTAACGAGGTGTGGAAAATACGGAGAATTTATGTGTATAAAATTGTCCACTGTCAAAATACCGCAAATAAAGGGATTTTTTGAAGATGCTATAAAAAATCATCCTGAAAAAGTGGATAGTTTTACTGGTAATCCACTAGTTATCCACAAGTTATCCACATTTTTGTGGATAATGTTACGTAAACCATAAGCGTAATCCACATAATGATAAAAAATAAAAACCACGAAGCAGGCGGTATTTTTCAAACCCCTGATTTTATCGGGTTTTTTGCAATTTTCCCTTGACGAAAAGGAGGTTTATTTATATAATTGAAACGATGTTCTGAATGATAAGTTATTTCATAACAATTATTAAAATAGATAAAGGAGGTGCTTTACCTATGAAGATGACATTTCAGCCAAAAAAGAGATCCAGAGCTAAAGTTCACGGCTTCAGAGCTCGCATGAGCACAAAGGGCGGACGTAAAGTATTAGCTGCAAGAAGATTAAAAGGAAGAAAACAGTTATCAGCATAAGCTGTAAGACCGCATTTATGTGGTCTTTTCTTCTATCCGGAGAAATATCCGCGCAGGCGGTATGATTAAGGAGGATCCGTTTGATCAGATCAGAGTCCTTAAAAAAGAATCAAGATTTTAAAGTTGTATATCAGAACGGAACATCATACGCGAATCGGCTTCTGGTGATGTACGTGCTGAAGAATCAGCACATGAAGAATCGTCTGGGAATATCAGTAAGCAAAAAAAGTAGGGAATAGTGTGGTTCGCCACAGACTCACCAGACTGATCAGAGAAAGTTATCGTCTCAACGAAAACAGATTTTGACAGTAACCTTGATATTGTAGTAGTAGCGAGAGCTTCAGCCAAGGGCAAAGGCTTTCACGAGATCGAGAGTGCTTTTATGTATCTTGCAAAAAAGCATCATATAACAGGGAATGAACATGATAAAGAAATTTCTGATTAAGATGATAAGACTCTATCAAAAATATATATCGCCGATGAAGAGAACGAAATGTCCTTATATTCCCACATGTTCTCAATATGGTTTGGAAGCAATCGAAAAATATGGCGCATTCAAGGGCAGTCTTCTTGCGGCATGGAGGATCCTGCGATGCAATCCTTTTTCCCATGGAGGCTATGACCCTGTGCCATGAATTATTTTGTGACTGTTTGGCCTCTTTTTCCCGGGGCGAAATAGTTACCGGACTTTTACAATTGAATAAGAAGTCTAGGAGGAAATGAATTTGGAACTGTTTTTAGCAACAAAAACCGGAACTCCTATTATCGGACAGATCGCGTCTGTGATGGGATGGATCATGGATGGCATATATAAGATGCTTGACGGCCTGTTCGGAATCCAGAACATTGGTCTTTGTATCATTATCTTCAGTATTCTTATCTTTGCCTTTATGACACCGCTGCAGATCAAGCAGCAGAAATTCTCCAAGTTAAGTGCGATCATGCAGCCCGAGATCCAGAAGATCCAGAAGAAATATCAGGGTAAAAAGGATCAGGACTCCATGATGAAAATGAACGAAGAAACCCAGGCTGTTTATCAGAAATATGGTGTTTCTCCAACCGGTAGCTGTGTACAGTTAGCCATTCAGATGCCTATTCTGTTTGCTCTGTATCAGGTTATCTACCGGATTCCTGCTTACGTTGGAAGTGTAAAGAACATTTTTACTGGTGTAGTTGACAACCTGTTAGCTGTAAACGGATACACAGATATCCTGCAGCAGTTTATCACAGACCATTCCATGACACGAGTACGTCTCGTTATGGACAGTGCCGGAAATGCTACAAGTAACTCTATTGTTGATTTTCTGTATGCACTTTCTCCTTCCCAGTGGAAAGAGTTGGCACAGATGGATCAGTTTTCAGGATTTTCTGATGCGATCACAAAAGCATCCGGAAATATTTCCAAGATGCAGGGCTTCTGTGGCCTGAATATCGCAGATCAGCCGCTGTACTATATCATGGAGTTCTTCAAAAATCATGGTTCTCTGTTACTTGCGATCGTAGCACTTCTGATCCCGGTTCTTGCATGGGCAACTCAGATGCTGAACCTGAAGCTTATGCCACAGGCTGCAACACAGCCGGCAGACGGAAATGATCAGGCCAGCGCAATGGCAAACTCCATGAAAACCATGAACATGGTCATGCCTCTGATGTCTGCATTCTTCTGTTTCACATTCCCGGTTGGTCTTGGTATCTACTGGATCGCCAGTGCTGTCGTGCGAAGTGCCCAGCAGTTTGCCATCAACCGTCATCTTGATAAGATGAACATTGATGATCTGGTTAATGAGAATATGAAGAAGATCGAAGCAAAGCGTGCGAAGGAAGGACTTCCGCCGCAGAAGATCACCAACCAGGCTCATCAGTCCGCCAAGAATATCAATAAACCTGTGATCAATAAGGGTAACAGCGGAAACAACGGTGCTTCAGACAGAGCACAGAAGGTTGATACTGCTTATGAGAAGGCAAGAAATGCAAAACCAGGCAGCATCACAGCCAAAGCAAATCTCGTAAGAGACTTTGATGAGAGAAATAAGAAGAAATAATCAGGAACGGAGGGGTTCGTAATGGAGGATTACATTCAGTTTTCAGCAAAAACAAAGAAATGAAGCTATCACAAAAGCGTGTCTTGAGCTTGGAACTTCCAGTGACCAGCTTGATATTCAGGTTATCAGTGAAGGCAGCTCCGGATTCTTCGGAATCGGCAGCAAACCTGCCGTGATCAAAGTTCGCAGAATCGAGCCAGTTTCTGATATGCAGGAGATCGATGAACTGGTAGAGTCCGTGAAACTGGACGCTATTAAAGAAGAGAAGAAATTAGACAAGCCTTTTACTCCAAATGTAAAGAAAGAATCTGCACCGAAGGCAGCTCCTGTAAAGGAGAAGAAACCGGTAAAAACAGAGTCTGTACAGGCGGAGAAAACATCTGAAGAGGCACCTTTGAAGGCTGCAGCACCGAAGGAAAGACCTGCAAGAGATTCCCAGGGTAAAGCAAAACCTGCACGTGAGAAACAGCCGAGAGCTCCGAAGGAGCGCCAGCCAAAGGAAACACGTGAAAAAGCACCGAAGCAGGGCAGACCGGTAGAGATCCTGACTGATCCGGAGAAGATCAAAGAGGTTGAGGAGAGAGCAGTAGTATTTCTTCGTGATGTATTCGGATCCATGGATCTTGGAGAAGTGGAGATCACATCGAAATACAACACAGCTGACGGTTCTCTGGATGTAGATTTTGAAGGTGAGGATATGGGTATCCTGATCGGAAAAAGAGGACAGACACTGGATTCTCTTCAGTATCTGACAAGCCTTGTAGTAAACAAAGGCGAGTCTACTTACATTCGTGTAAAGCTTGATACAGAGGACTACAGACGCGCCGTAAAGAAACTCTGGAAAACCTTGCAAGAGGAATCGCCTTCAAGGTAAAGAAAACCAGAAAACCGGTAGTTCTGGAGCCGATGAATCCATACGAGAGAAGAATCATCCATGCATCTCTGCAGGGCAACCGCTATGTAGAGACAGTCAGTGAGGGAGAAGAACCTTACAGACATGTAGTGGTAAAACTGAAACGTAATAATTACTGATTCAGTGGTAAGAATATAAGCCGTATCCCGGAGCGTTAAGCTTCGTGGATGCGGCTTTTTTTCATAAAACCGGAAAGTCAAGCGGATATTCGCAATGGAAGCAGGGGACTTACTTGATTTGGTTAAAAATTATCATTGCAATCTCCACAACAATTCTTTATAATCATTGAAGAGCAAATAATAAAAGATATTTCTGCAGCGGACATCCGGAATGCAGAGATCAGCTTTATAAATATGGAAACTGACAGAAGATGTTATTCTAGGTGAAAGCGTGAATAACACGTGTTTTTGCGTGTAAAAAGCTTTTCCGGAGTAACATTTTTGCGTTTAACCGGATAAACTGTGCAGCAGTTATCTGATGCAGAATTACATAGCAGATGCGGATGCTTTTATCCGCCTGATAAAGGAGAGTGAAAAATGGAAGAGACAACGATTGCGGCGATTTCCACGGCCATGAGTGCATCGGGAATCGGAATCGTCAGGATCAGTGGCCCGGAGGCCTTCGAGATCGCATCCAGAGTATACCGTTCTAAAGGAGGAAAAAAATCTCTGAAAGACGTTCCAAGCCACACGATCCATTATGGATATATCTATGATAGTGAAGAAATGGTAGACGAAGTTCTGGTCATGGCCATGCGCGCACCAAGAACCTATACAGGGGAAGATACCATAGAAATCGACTGCCACGGCGGTGTTTTGGCTATGAAAAAAGTACTGGAAACTGTGCTGAAAAACGGAGCCATTATTGCCGAACCGGGAGAATTTACCAAGCGTGCATTCCTCAATGGAAGGATCGATCTTTCCCAGGCAGAAGCCGTTATGGACGTGATACAGTCCAAAAATGAGTACTCATTAAAGAATTCTGTAGGCCAATTAAAGGGTTCAGTCCGAAAAACCGTACAGCAGATCAGAGAAAAAATTACTGTACCATATAGCGTACATTGAATCGGCATTAGACGACCCGGAGCACTATGATCTGACAGGATACTCAGAAGAATTAGAGCAGATCGTAGCAGAAGAAAAAGAAAAAATACAGAACCTGTTAAAAACATCCGGAGACGGAAAGATTATTCAGGAAGGCATCCGGACAGTAATCCTGGGCAAGCCAAACGCAGGAAAATCATCTCTGCTGAATCTGCTTCTGGGAGAAGACAGAGCCATCGTAACCGACATCGCAGGAACCACCAGAGATGTACTGGAAGAGTACATCAACCTGCACGGGATCACATTAAAGATCGCCGACACAGCCGGAATCCGCCAGACGGAAGATATCGTTGAGAAGATCGGCGTATCCAAAGCCAAAGAAATGGCAGCAGATGCGGATCTGATTCTCTATGTCGTAGATTCCTCCGTACCGCTGGATGAAAAACGACGAAGAAATCATAAAAAATTTTGCAAGAGAAAAAGACAATTGTCCTCTACAGCAAGACAGATCTTAAATCTGCTATAGATATAGAAGATTTGAAGTCCAGAATAAACCAGCCGGTAATTCCAATCTCTGCAAAAGAAGAAACAGGAATTACGGATCTGGAAGAAAAAAATCCGGGAAATGTTCTTCAGTGGGGAGATAAACTTCAATGATGAAGTATATATCACGAATGAGCGCCACAGGCAGGAACTTCTGAAAGCGAAGGAGAGTCTTTCTCTGGTAGAGAACAGTATAGAGAGCGGAATGCCGGAGGATTTTTATTCTATAGATCTGACGGATGCGTATGAGAGTTTGGGAAGGATTCTGGGAGAATCACTTGGGGAAGACCTTGTTAATGAGATATTCTCTAAATTTTGTATGGGCAAGTAGTTCCCACGAGGGTTGCGTGAGTACGCAGGGACTTATGCATAGGTATAGGTTGCGGAAGCCCGCAGAGGTACTTCACATTGGAATGTGAGAAAA
>ENA-OQAR01000027-OQAR01000027.1-human-gut-metagenome-genome-assembly--contig:-NODE-27-length-30901-cov-2.495743_pt1 | contig 30901 bp, 46 predicted proteins | sample MGYA00242738_ERZ504533 | MGnify/ENA primary metagenome ERZ504533 (study PRJEB26092, sample SAMD00036276) | human gut metagenome | host: Homo sapiens | study: EMG produced TPA metagenomics assembly of... | reverse complement strand
GTGGTGTTCCAGCGGCTGGTCAGCGCCGGAAGCGCCTGCTGCGGGTCATCGAGCACAACGAGGGCGGCGCAAACAAAGACCTTGCCAAGTTTGCCGACCAGATCAATGCCCTGTGCGATAAGTGGGACCGATAAAGCAAAACAAAAAGCGCCGTGACCCAAAAGGCCACGGCGCTTTTTTGTATGGAGCGGGCAATGGGAATCGAACCCACCTCCTCAGCTTGGAAGGCTGATATACTAGCCGATGTACGATGCCCGCATTTACGAACGATATTATAGCATGTTCCGGCACAAATGTCCAGCCCAATTTTTTGTATGTTCCTTAAAGCACCGGAAAAGAATGCCGGAACGGCCTTGCTTTTCCATACGGCTCTGCTACAATAGAAAAGAACGGAGGGAGAGAGGATGGAGCCGGAAGCAGAGATCATTCGTGCGCAGCTGTTTGCCCTGCGGGATGAAGCATACCGCATCTTTCACAGTGCGTTGATGCCCACCGTGCCGCCGGAAACGGTGATCGGCGTGCGCGTTCCGGCTCTGCGCAGGCTGGCAAAACAGCTCGCGGGCACAGCGCAGGCAGAAGTGTTTTTACAGGCCCTGCCGCATGGATACTACGAAGAGAACAACCTCCACGCGTTCCTGATCGAACTTATCCGGGACTACGACAGGGCGCTGGCTGAAACGGAAGCGTTCTTGCCCTACATCAACAACTGCGGCCACTGTGACTTGCTTTCGCCCAAGTGTTTGCAAAGCACAAGAAGGAACTGCTGGTGCCCATTCGCCGCTGGCTGGATTCGGGCGAGGTGTACACCGTGCGCTATGGCATGGAGATGCTGATGCGCTATTATCTGGATGATGCATTCCGGCCGGAATATCTGGAATGGGTGGCCGATGTGCGCAGCACGGAATACTATATCAATATGATGCGGGCATGGTATTTTGCCACGGCACTGGCAAAGCAGCCGGATGCCGCGCTGCCGTGGCTCACAGAAAAGCGGCTGGATTTGTGGACCCACAACAAAGCCATCCAGAAAGCGGTGGAAAGCCGCCGCATTCCGCCCGGAATGAAGCAGCTGCTGCGCGGTCTGCGCAGCCGTTCATAAAAGCTTCCGGATTTCCGCGCAGATTTCCTGTTTACTTTATGAATGTTTTATTGTAAAATAAGCTATAGTAAAAAATGTCAGGGTATGCCTATGCCCTGACGGAAGATAAAAACAGGTGGTGTTTGGATTATGGCATTGAAATATCAGCGTATCCTTCTGAAGATCAGCGGCGAAGCACTGGGCGGCGAAAAGGGCATGGGTTTTGATGAACCCACCATGGACGCGATCTGCGGCGGCGTGAAGAAAGCACACGATCTCGGCGTGCAGATCGGCATTGTTGTGGGCGGCGGCAACTTCTGGCGCGGCCGTTCCAGCGGCAAGATGGAGCGCACACTGGCCGATAAGATCGGTATGCTGGCAACCGTGATGAACGCACTGGCTGTCTCCGACAAGCTGGAACAGCTGGGTGTGCCCACTGAGGTGTTCACCTCCATCACCATGCCGCAGGTGGCACAGCCCTTTACCCGCAAGGATGCTCTGCGCGCCATGGATGAGGGCAAGATCGCCGTGTTCGGCGGCGGCACCGGCAACCCGTTCTTCTCCACGGATACGGCAACCGCTCTGCGCGCTGTGGAAGTGAGCGCCGATGTGATGTTCAAGGCTACTATGGTGGATGCGTTTACGATAAGGATCCCCACAAAGTACGCGACGCAAAGAAGTATGACACCCTCACCTTTACCAAGGTGCTGGAAGACCAGCTGGCTGTTATGGATGGCACTGCTGCCACTCTGTGCCGCGACAACAAGCTGCCCATCCTCGTGTTCGATCTGGCCGACCCGGACAACATTGCCCGTGCCGTGCAGGGCGAGAATGTGGGCACACTGGTTTACGAGGCTGAAACGCCTGCAGCCGACATACATTATAGGGCAGACGCATTGCAGCGCAGCCCCAAGATAAAAAGGAACAGGAGACTACCGCAATGAGCAGCAACACCAAGGTTTACGAAGACAAGATGAAGAGTTCGGTCGAACATCTGGGCCGCGAACTGGGCGCTGTGCGCGCAGGCCGCGCAAATCCCGCTGTGCTGGATAAGGTCAGCGTGGATTATTATGGTGCCCCCACTCCCATCCAGCAGGTGGCATCCGTGGCTGTGGCCGAAGCACGCACCCTGACCATTACCCCGTGGGACCGTACTCTGCTGCGCCCCATCAGCAAGGCCATCATGGCCAGCGATGTGGGCATCACTCCCATTGATGACGGCTCTACCATCCGCCTGAACTTCCCGGCTCCCACCGAGGAGCGCCGCAAGCAGCTGGCAAAGGAAGTTTCCAAGCTGGGCGAGGAGGCTAAGGTGGCAGTGCGCAACATCCGCCGCGAGGCTATGGATAAGGCCAAGGCCATGAAGAAGGCCGGCGAGCTGACCGAGGACAGCCAGAAGACTATGGAAGAGGATGTCCAGAAGCTGACCGACAAGTATATCAAGAACATCGATGCTGCGGTGGAAGAAAAGCAGAAGGAGATCATGTCTGTCTGATCTGCGCAGATGCAATAAACTGGAGGTGCCGTGCGCTGAAGAAGAGTGCGCGGCACTTTTTTGTTGAAGGCGGCGTTGCTGCCGGGAGGAAACAATGGCGCATCCTAAAGAATTTGCCGAGGGCCTTTCCATCGGCATCATCATGGACGGTAACGGCCGCTGGGCAAAGAACCGCGGCCTGCCCCGCACTGCCGGGCACAAAAAGAGGCGCAGAGGTGTTCAGCGATATCGCAGATTACTGCGATGAGCTGGGCGTTTTCGTCGGTGTACTTCTATGCGTTTTCCACCGAGAACTGGAAGCGCCGCTGGAAGAGGTCAACGCCATCATGCGGCTGTTCGGCGAATATCTGCTGAAGGGCTTTGACTACAAGAACCGCAATATCCGCATCAAGTTCATGGGCGACCGCACGGTGCTGGATGAAAAGCTGCAGCAGCTGATGAACAAGCTGGAAGCAGATTCTTCGGTCAAGACCGGCATGACCCTGAACATTGCCATCAACTACGGCGCCGCCCGGAGATCGTGCGGGCGGCGCAGCAACTGGCGGCAAAGGCGGCGGCAGGGGAGATAAAGCCCGAAGAGATCACGGAACAGCTGCTCAGCGATGCCATGTATACCGCTGGCCAGAAGGACCCGGATTTTATCCTGCGTCCCAGCGGAGAAAAGCGGCTGTCCAACTTCATGCTCTGGCAGGCAGCTTACTCGGAGCTGGTAGAAATGGACGTTCTGTGGCCGGATTTCACCCGCAGCGATCTGGACGCTGCCATTGAGGAGTTCAATCATCGTTCCCGCCGGTTTGGCGGACTGTAAAACCCAAGACCTCCTGCACACGGTGCAGGGACCGGACGGCCCGGCGGCTTTGCCGGAGCCAAACTTAATCCAGAGGGGCGCGGCACCCGACCGGTGAAAAGGAGATCCATCTATGAAACACGTGTTATTACTGCGATCGTGGGCATCATCGTACTGATCGGCGTGATGTTCACCTTCAACACTCTGATCTTTAATCTGGTCATCGCGGCCATTACGCTGATCGCCGTTCACGAGATCTACAGTGCCCTCGGCTTTGAAAAGAAGGACTGGCTGATGTATGCGGTTCTGGTGCCGTATACACTGCTGGTCATGACGAGCAACTATCAGGTCATGCGGCGTCTGGTGATGCCGATGTCCTTTCTGCTGGTCACCTTTTATGCCATCTATCTGGTGGTGCGCAATGGTACCATCAGCTATCAGAAGGCCAGCGGTCTGCTGATGTTCTCCGGTATCGTGATCTTCTGCTTCTATTCCTTTATCCGGCTCAAGGAGCTGCTGCCGGTGGAGCAGTACGGCTACGATGCGGTGTTCTTTATCTTGCTCATCCTCTGCTTTGCCTGGGGCGGCGATACCTGTGCCTACTTTGCAGGCCGTGCCTTTGGCAAGCACAAGCTCTGCCCGGTGGTTAGCCCCAAAAAAGACCGTGGAAGGTGCCATTGGCGGTGTTCTGGGCACCATGGTGTTTGGTGTGATCATCACACTGGTGTACTCAGTGGCGGCAAACCGGATGGAAGCCTTCACCCGCACCAATATCGGCGTTTCCATGTACGTGATCATTGCGCTGCTGGGCTGCGTGGCGGCGGTGCTTGGCATTTATGGCGATCTGTTTGCCAGCGTGGTCAAGCGCCAGTGCGGCATCAAGGATTACGGCACCATCTTCCCGGGGCACGGCGGCATTCTGGACCGCTTTGACAGTGTGATGTTCATTGCGCCCTTTGTGACCATGGTCATTACGGCGGTGTTCTACTATTAAAAGGGGGAACGTGTGATGTCGAAAAAAATCACTCTGCTGGGTTCTACCGGTTCCATCGGCACCCAGAGTCTGGATGTGATTCGTGCACAGGGCTATGAGGTGTTCGGTCTTTCTGCCCACAGCCATGTAGACAAGATCCTGCAGCAGATCGAAGAGTTTCATCCGCGCTATGTCTGCATGACCGACCCGGATGCGGCCCGCAGGCTAGATGCGGAGCTTTCCGGTCGTGCAGATGCGCCCCGGCTGCTGGTAGGGCCGGAAGGGCTCAAGCAGCTGGCCGCACTGGACGGCACCGATGTGGTGCTGAACAGCGTGGTGGGCATTGCAGGCCTTGGTGCCAGCCTGTGCGCGATCGAAAGCGGGCATGATCTGGCCCTTGCCAACAAGGAGAGTCTTGTCACCGGCGGCCATCTGGTCACACAGGCCGTGGCAAGCATGGTGTAAAGCTGCTGCCGGTGGACAGTGAACATTCGGCCATCTTCCAGTGCCTGCAGGATAAGGAGAGTGCCCCCAGCCTGACCAAGATCCTGCTCACGGCATCCGGCGGCCCCTTCTTCGGGATGAAGACCGAGGAGCTGCGCGGTAAGACCAAGGCGGATGCCCTCAAGCACCCCAACTGGAACATGGGCGCAAAAGATCACCATTGACTCTGCCACCCTGATGAACAAGGGTCTGGAGCTGATCGAGGCAGTGTGGCTGTTCGGCCTGCCGCCGGAGAAGATCCAGATCGTGGTGCAGCGCCAGAGCATTGTGCATTCGGCGGTGCAGTTCAGCGATAATTCGGTCATTGCTCAGCTGGGTGTGCCGGATATGCGCATTCCCATCCAGTATGCGCTCACCTACCCAAAGCGCGTACCCGGCGTTGTGCCGGAGCTGGACTTTGCTGCACTCAAGGTGCTCACCTTCGATGTGGCAGACGACCGAGACCTTCCGCTGCCTTGCCAGCCTGCAAAAGGCCATCAAAAAGGGCGGTCTCGGCCCATGTGCTGCCAACGGTGCCAATGAGGAAGCTGTCAAGCTCTTCCTTGAGGACAAAATTGGCTTCCTCGATATTGGCCGTCTGGTGGAAGCAGTCGTGGACAGCGACAGCTTTGGCGGCGAGTATACCCTCAGCGATGTGTACGAGTGCGACCGCATGGCACGAGAGTTCGTGCACGCACATCTTTGATCTTTAGGAGACGCAATGTCAATTTTTATCACCCTGATCGCCGCACTGATCGTGTTCAGCGCTGTGATCGCCATTCATGAATTCGGACACTTTACCGTGGCAAAGCTCTGCGGCATTCAGGTCAACGAGTTTTCCATCGGCATGGGGCCGGCTTTGTGGAAGAAAATTTACAAGGGCACCCAGTACAGCCTGCGTGCATTGCCGGTAGGCGGCTATGTGGCGCTGGAGGGCGAGGAAAGCCCCGAGAGCCAGCAGGCCGAGGCGGCCCGCGACGAACGGGAAGCAGAGGACGAAAACCCTGTCCCGCCGGAGCAGCGCACCGGTATCCCTTTGAACGAGGCACCGGTATGGCAGCGTGTGCTTGTGATGGTGCAGGTGCCTTCATGAATTTTGTGCTGGGCTTTGTGGTGCTGGTCATTCTTGTGGCAGCACAGGAAGGAGCCATCACCAGCAAGACCATCTATTCCATTGAGAACGATGCCCTCTGCGGCCAGACCGGCCTGCAGGCGGGGGGACGAGATCGTTGCCGTGAACGGCAGGCGCTGCTTTGTGGCCAACGACATCCTTTATGAGCTGGTGCGCACCGAAGCCTATCGCGCCCGGTTCACCTGAAGCGGGACGGCCAAAAAGGTGGAACTGCCGGACGTGCAGTTCGACACCTGGCAGGACGAGGACGGCCAGACCCATATGACCCTTGGCTTTACGGTGTACGGCATCAAAAAAACACCGCTCAATGTGTTAAAAGAAGCATGGAACAGTACCCTGTACTACGGACGCATCGCGTTTATCTCGCTGGCAGACCTTGTGCGCGGACGTGAGAGCATCAACAATCTGTCCGGCCCGGTGGGTATCGTGACAGCGATCGGTCAGGCGGCAAGCTACGGCTGGCAGGATCTGCTGGAGCTGCTGGCCTCATCACCATCAATCTGGGCGTGTTCAATCTGCTGCCCTTCCCGGCACTGGATGGCGGCAAGGTGGTATTTTGATCATTGAGGGCGTTACCGGCCATGCAGTGCCGGAAAGCTGCAGGGCACACTGACCGTTGCGGCCTTTGCACTGCTGTTTGGCCTGATGCTCTTTGCAACCTATAATGATATCATCCGGCTTGTGACCGGTGCAATGTGAGCAAAAACAGAAAGGGGAACTTTATGCGGCAGTAAACGGGAAGTGAAAATCGGCAATGTGACCATCGGCGGCAAGAATCCTGTTGCGGTGCAGACGATGCTCAACGTGCCGGTGGAGGATATTGAGGGCAATGTGGCGCAGGCAAAGCGGTGCGAAGCTGCTGGCTGTCAGATCCTGCGCGTGACCTGCCCCAGCCCGGCGGATGCAAAGTGCATCGAAGCGTCAAGAATGCGGTGAACATCCCCATTGTGGCAGACATCCATTTTGACTACAAGGCGGCTCTGGCCTGCGCAGATGTAGGCGTGGATAAGATCCGCATCAACCCCGGAAACATCGGCGACGATGACCGGGTGAAGGCTGTGGTGGATGCCTGTCAGCAGAAGAACATCCCCATCCGCATCGGTGTGAACGGCGGCAGTCTGGAAAAGCACATCCTTGCAAAATACGGTGCCCCCACGCCGGAGGCCATGGTGGAGAGTGCACTGTACCATGTGCGCCTGCTGGAAAAATTCGATTTCAACAACATCGTCATTTCCATCAAGAACTCCAATGTGCCCCGCATGATGGAGCCTACCGCCAGCTCAGCGCTGTCACGGATTACCCGCTCCATGTGGGTGTTACCGAGGCGGGTACCTACCAGATGGGTCTGCTGAAAAGCGGCATGGGCATCGGCGGAATGCTGCTGGAAGGCATTGGCGATACCATCCGGGTCTCGCTGGCCGCAGAGCCGGAAAAGGAAGTGGAAGCGGGCTACAACATCCTGCGCGCCGTGGGCTTCCCGGTAGCAGGCCCGGAGGTCATCACCTGCCCCACCTGCGGCCGTACCCAGTATCCCTGCACCGAGATCGCCAATGAGGTGGAAAGCGGCTGCAGGGCTGCAAAAATCCATCAAGGTGGCCGTGATGGGCTGCGTGGTCAACGGCCCCGGTGAAGCCCGCGAAGCAGACATCGGCATTGCCGGCGGCAAGGGCGAGGCGGTGCTGTTCATCCACGGCAAGCCCATCAAAAAGCTGACCGGAGACAACATCCTGGATCAGTTCATGGATGAGATCTATAAACTGTAATTTGGCTTTTTTCACAGCTGCCACACCTGCAAAAAACGGGTGCGGCAGTTTGTGCTGTATAAAAAGGAGTACCATTTGTGACACCACTCGTATCCAACCTGTGGCCGCAGTTCATGGTGGACCCGGCATTTGCGGCCTGCTTCGGGCAGGTCATTGTGGAGCATGCGCAGATGCTGCGGCAGGAGCGGCAGGTCATCTTTACCCTGCGCAGCGGTGCGCCGCTGGACAAAAATCTCTGTGCCCGGCTGCTGGCATCCCTGCAGCCGGATTATGAGGGCTTTGAGCTGCGCATCCAGAACCTGTTTGGCTATGCCATGCTGGACGAAGCGGCCCTGCGCGATCTGATGGAAGAGATGAAGCGGGACGGCGTGCCCATCAACGGCTTTCTGGACCGGTGCAAGATCAACATCATCGGACAGAAGATCACCATCGGCGTATGCATGGCACCAAGTTTTGCAGGAGATGCACTTTGAAAAGCTGCTGGCAGAGCGCATTGCGGCCCACACCGGGGTAACGCCGCAGGTAACGCTGCAAAGCGCTGTAAGCGAAGCCGAGCAGCACCAGATGGAAGAAAAGCTGGAGCGCAAGATCGCGCACCGGTGGTCAAGTTTTGAGAAAAAGAACACAGCACCGTCCATCAAGGTGGATGGTCTGGACCTGACCGATAAGCCCGTCACCATTTTCCACGGCAAGATGTTCACCCCCAAGAACCTCACCCCGCTGAAAGACCTTGGCGGCGAGGGCGGCAAGTGCACGATCTGGGGCGATGTGTTCTTCTCGGAGGTCAAGGGCAACTTCCGCAAAATTTATACCGTATCCATCACCGATTATCAGGCTCCATCAACCTGAAGATCCGCGCGCAGGAAGGTGAGGACTGCTCCAAGTGGGAGAGCCTTGGCAAAGGCACCACCCTCATTGTGCGCGGCGACTGCTCCTACGACAAGTACGAACACGATTATATCGTCTACCCCTACGATGTGCTCATCGTGGAGCGCAAAAAGCGGGAGGATACCGCGCCGGTCAAGCGTGTGGAGCTGCATCTGCACACCAAGCTTTCCAGCATGGACGGCTTCTGTGACCCCGGCGGCATCGTCAAGCTGGCCCACCGCATGGGACATCCGGCCGTTGCCATCACTGACCACGGTGTGTGTCAGGGTTACCCGGAAGCCATGCTGGCAGCGGACGATATCCATAAATCAGACCCGGACTTCAAGCTGATCTACGGCTGTGAAGCCTACTTTGTGGACGACATGATCCCCTGTGTATACGGTGTGAAGGATCAGCCGCTGGACGGGGAGTTCTGCGTGTTTGATACCGAGACCACAGGCCTTGACCCCGGCGTGGAGTATATGACCGAGATCGGTGCCGTCATCGTGAAAAACGGCGAAGTGGTGGAGGAATTTGATACCTTTGTCAAGCCCGGCAAGCCCATCACCCCCAAGATCACCGAGCTGACCGGCATCACCAACGAAATGGTGGCGGATGCTCCCGGCGAAAAGGAAGCACTGGAAGCCTTCCTCAAATTTGCGGGAGACCGCATCCTTGTGGGCCACAACGTCCACGCCTTTGATATGCGTTTCCTGCGCGCCGCCGCCAAGCGCAGCGGCATCAAGCTGGAGCCGACCTATATCGACACCCTGACCATGGCGCAGGCCATGTACCCCCGGCCTGCACAACTACAAGCAGGGCACCATCAACAAGCATCTGGAGCTGCCTGCCTACGAGGCCCACCGTGCCTGTGAGGATTCTGCCGCGCTGGGCCGCATCTTCGGGGTCATGCTGAACGACCTGAAAGAAAAGCAGGTAGCAAAGGTCAGTGAGATCAACACCGGCCTTGGCGGCAACCGCGAGGTGCTGAAAAAGAAGTATTACCACCTCATCATTCTGGTCAAGAACCAGATGGGCCTGAAAAATCTGTACAAGATCGTCAGCGAAGCCCATGTGAACTACTTTTTCAAAAAGCCCCGGGTGCCCCGGAGCCTTTTGAACAAATACCGGGACGGCCTGCTGCTCACTTCCGCCTGCGAAGCCGGCGAGCTGTACCGAGCCATCGTGGATGGCACCAGCTATGAAGAACTGAAAAAGATCGCGTCCTACTACGATATTCTTGAGATCCAGCCGCTGGGCAACAACGCCTACATGGTGCGGGACGGCAAGGTGGACAGCGAAGAGGACATCAAAAACTTCAACCGCACGGTCATCAAGCTGGGCGAAGATCTGCACAAGCCGGTCATTGCCACCGGCGACGTGCACTTTACCGAGCCGGAGGATGCGGCTTACCGCGCTGTGCTGCAGGCGGGCAACGGCTTTAAAGATGCCGACAACCAGCCGCCGCTGTTCTTCCGCACCACGCAGGATATGCTGGCGCAGTTCTACTATCTGCCCAAGGAAAAAGCCTACGAGGTAGTGGTGAAGAACCCCCGCAAGATCGCGGCGATGATCGACAACAATGTTCGTGCCATCCCGCGCGGCACCTACCCGCCCAGCATCGAGGGTGCAGAGCAGCAGCTGCGCGATGCTACGTGGGAACACGCCAAGCGCGATTACGGTGACCCGCTGCCCGAAATTGTGGAAAAGCGGCTGCAGAAGGAGCTGGACTCCATCTGCGGCCATGGCTACGCCGTGCTGTACGTCATTGCGGTCAAACTGGTGGCCTATTCCAACGCGGGCGGCTATCAGGTGGGCAGCCGTGGTTCGGTCGGCTCATCGGCCGTGGCCCACTTCTCCGGCATCTCGGAGGTGAACAGCCTGCCGCCCCACTATCGCTGCCCCAAGTGCAAGCACAGCGAGTTCATCACCGACGGCAGCGTGGACGACGGCTTTGACCTGCCGGATAAAAACTGCCCCAACTGCGGCACCCGGATGCTGGTGGATGGCCACGATATTCCCTTCGAGACCTTCCTCGGCTTCTACGGCGATAAAGAGCCGGATATCGACCTGAACTTTTCCGGCGAATATCAGTCCAATGTGCACCGCTATACCGAGGAGCTGTTCGGCAAAGCAACGTGTTCAAGGCGGGCACCGTGTCCGGTATTCAGGACAAGACCGCCTACGGCTATGTCAAAAAAATATCTGGATGAGCGCGGCCGCACGGTGAACCATGCGGAGGAGAACCGCCTGACTCTGGGCTGCACCGGCGTCAAGCGCACCACGGGTCAGCACCCCGGCGGCATGGTCGTTGTGCCGGACACCTACGAGATCTACGATTTCTGCCCCATCCAGCACCCGGCGGACGATGTGGCAGGCGGCCTGCTGACCACCCACTTCGAGTTCAAGTACCTGCACGATACCCTGCTCAAGCTGGACGAACTGGGCCACGATATGCCCACCTTCTACAAGTATTTTGAGGAGTACACCGGAATCCCCATCGACAGCATCCCCATGAACGACCCCAAGGTGTACAGCCTGCTGACCAGCCCGGAAGCGCTGGGCGTGACCCCGGAACAGATCGACAGCCAGACCGGCACCTTCGGAATCCCGGAAATGGGTACCAACTTCGTGCGCGGTATGCTGGTGGAGGCACGGCCCAAGAACTTCTCCGAACTGATCCAGATCTCGGGCCTGTCCCACGGCACTGATGTGTGGACCGGCAACGCGGACGAGCTGATCCGCAGCGGCACCTGCACCATTGCGGAGGTCATTGGCTGCGTGACAGCATCATGCTGTACCTGTTGCGCAAGGGTCTGGAACCCAAGATGGCCTTTGATATCATGGAGGCTGTGCGTAAGGGCAAGGTGGCCAAGGGCGGTTTCAAGGATGGCTGGGAGGAAGCCATGCGGGAGCACGAGGTGCCGGACTGGTACATTGAGAGCTGCCGCAAGATCAAGTATATGTTCCCCAAGGCCCATGCCGTGGCCTACCTGATGTCGGCCATTCGTCTGATGTGGTTCAAGATCTACCGTCCGCCGGAGTTCTATGCGGTATACTTTACCGTACGCGGCGACGACATCGACTATGAGGCCGCTGTGGGCGGTGCGGCAGTGGCCCGCGCCCACATGGAAGAAGTCAAGCGCCGCCTGAAGGAAGAGAAGAACGCCAAGGACGAAGATGTGCTGGTCAGCCTGCAGCTCGTCAACGAGATGCTGGTGCGCGGCTACGAGTTTTTGCCCATTGAGCTGGGCAAGAGCCGCGGCTCCAAGTATGTGGTGGAGGACGGCAAGGTACGTCTGCCTTTCTCTTCGCTGAAGGGTCTTGGCGGTGCTGCCGCCGATGCACTGGAAAAGGTGACCATCCACGGCGAAGAATATATCTCGGTGGAAGAGTTGCAGCAGGCTTCCGGTGTCGGCAGCAGCATTCTGGACCGTTTGCGTCAGGTGGGCGCTCTGGGCGACCTGCCGGAGAGCAGTCAGGTAAGCTTCTTCTGAGGATTCTGAAAGCAAAAGTGCTGCACGGCTTTAGCTGTGCAGGCACTTTTGCTTTAAAAAAGCACCCGCGGCAAAAATCGCAGGTGCTTAAAAATTCAGCAGAACGGGGGAGTGTTTACTCCACGCTGATCATATAATAGTAAACGGGCTGGCCGCCGCGGATGTGGCTGACCTCAACGTGGTTCGGCACTTTGCCTTTACGATCTCGGTCACTTTCTCGGCATCCTCATCGCTCACGTCGCAGCCGGAAATGATGGTGACGAAGCTGGAATCCTTCTTGCACATGCCGCGTGCCAGACGGTAGGTAGCTTTGGTGATATCGTTGGAGGTGGAAACGATCTTGCCGTTCTCCAGAGCCATGATCTCACCCTTCCTGATGCGCTTGCCGTCGTACTCACTGTCGCGGGCAGCATAGGTGATCAGACCGGTGGACACCTTGTCGGCAGCAGCCATCATGTTGATGGTGTTGGTCTCGGCGTTCACAGAGGGATCAAAGTTCAGCATGGCGGTAATGCCCATGGGCACGGTGCGGGTGGGCAGAACGACCACCTGACGGTCGGCCAGCTTCTGGGCCTGCTCAGCAGCCATGATGATGTTCTTGTTGTTGGGCAGCACGAACACGGTCTTTGCGGGCACGCTCTGGATGGCGGCGAGGATATCCTCGGTGGCTGGGTTCATGGTCTGACCACCGGAGACCACTGCGTCTGCAGCCAGATCGGTGAACACGGCCTTCAGGCCTTCACCGGCGGCAACGGCAACAAAGCCATAGTCACGGCTGGGGTCCACAGCAGCGTAGACGAACTCGCTGGACTGAGAAGGGGCCTTCTCAGCAGAAGCCTGCTTTTCCAGGCTCTTGCCCTGCTTCTGACGGGCCAGGAACTGCTCGTGCATGTTCTCGATCTTGAAGTTGGTCAGGTAGCCATACTTGATGGCTTCGCTCAGGATCTTACCGGGGTCAGCGGTGTGCACATGCAGGTTGATCACATCGTCGTCCTCGATACACACCACGCTGTCGCCGTTGGATTCTGCAAAGGCACGCATCTTTGCGGCGCTTGCACCCTCATACTTGTTGATCAGGAACTGGGTGCAGTAGCCGTTCTTGATGTCCTCCACCTTCATCAGGTCGTCGGTGAACACGCCCTTGCCGGCGTTCTCGGTGGAGAGCTTTGCCTTGTTGGGAGCAGCCTCGCCGCCTGCCACGATGCCTTCGCCATGGAACACCTTGCCCATGCCCTCAAAGATAATCATGATGCCCTGACCGCCGGCATCCACAACGCCGGCCTTCTTCAGAACAGGCAGCAGGTTGGGGGTGTCCTCCAGAGCCTTCTGGCCGGCGGTCATCACCACATCCCACAGAGCGGGCACATCCTCGGCACCGCAGGCAGCAGCTTCCTCAGAGGCAATGCGTGCAACCGTGAGGATGGTGCCCTCGGTGGGCTTCATAACGGCCTTATAAGCGCCCTCGACACCCTTCTTCAGAGCCTCGACAATGTCGGCAGCGGTGGCTTCCTTCTTGCCTTCCAGCGCCTTGGAGAAGCCGCGGAACAGCAGGCTGGTGATAACACCGGAGTTGCCGCGTGCACCGCGCAGCATGGCGGAAGCAGCGGTCTTGGAAGCCTCACCCACGGTGCAGCTGTCGTCCAATGCTTCCAGCTCGCGCACAGAAGCACCCACGGTCATGCCCATGTTGGTGCCAGTGTCGCCATCAGGAACAGGGAAAACGTTCAGCTCGTCCACGCGGGAGCGCTGATTGTTGATGTTGTTGGCGCCAGAGATAATGGCGTCACGCAAAATCTTACCAGAAATCATTCTTTTTTACTCCTTGTACTTGCCGGAAAAGCCCGGCGCATTCGGATGAACCAACAAAAATCAGGCGATCACATCGTCTACCGAAACCACACGCGGGCAACCTTCAGGCCGGTAGCCTGCTCCACCTCGTCCTTGACGCGGTGAGAGATGCTGCGTGCGGCGGTAGAAATGTTCAGGCCATAGCTCACTGCAATGTGCAGTTCGATCACCAGACGACCATCCTCCTGCGTGACACGGACACCCTTTTCCGGGTAATCAGAACCGTGCACCATGCTTCTGACGGCATCGGTCATATCACGGGGTGCCATTGCGGCAACACCGTAACACTGTTTGGCTGCTTCACCTACCAGAGTAGCAAAATACCCGGACGAAAGCTGACATCCCCCCAGAGGGAAACGGGAAGTGATCATAGTCGCTCTGCTCCTTTATGTTATTTTCATAAAACACATTCAAGGTCTGGTGCGCAGCGGCGGACAGATACACATACTGCGCCGAGAAACACCCACATTATTATACAACTTTGGGGCGCGCTTGTACAGCGCAAAATGCTGGTATATCACTTTTTGCGCAGGTTTCTGCATTGGCGGCATGGTTCGGGCGGCTTCGCACCGGGAAGGTGATAGCATAACGGACGCTGGTTGCTTTTTATCAAAACCGAAAGTATGACGAAAGAAAGCAAACAATCTGTTAAAAAAATATAAAAGGTGGGTGATAACTCTTTATCCGACTATTAAAAAGTGCTAAAATAGAAACAAGGATAGGGACTGCGGCGCAGGGTCCCGCTTGTGCGGATGACTGCGTTATTTTTTGCGCACGGCGCGTGGAACAATGTTTAGGAGCTGTTGTCATGAATATTCTGTTTTTCCTTTCACCCAAGCAGGATCTGATGTATGTTTACGACGATTTCACCCTTCGGCAGACGCTGGAAAAGTGGGAGAATAACGCTACGCGTCCATTCCGGTGCTCAACCGGCAGGGAAAATATGTGGGCACCCTGACCGAGGGCGACATTCTCTGGGGGCTGAAAAAGTTCCATGGTCTGGATCTGGAAGCGGCTGAGGATGTCCCCATTTCGGCCTTCCCGCACAAGCGCGACTACAAGGCTGTCACCGTGACCACCAGCATGGATCAGCTGATCGAAGCGGCCATGAACCAGAACTTTGTGCCGGTTGTGGATGACCGCGGCATCTTCATTGGCATCGTGCGCAGGCAGGCGATCATCCGTTACTGCTATGAGAAGGCCCGCACAGAGCAGCAGGCCCATGAGCAGCGCATCCCGGAATATGCCGCTGTGCATTGAACGATATAAATAGGTGGCCAGCCGCCCGGTTCCGCATCTGAAGCCGGGCGGCTTTTTGTCTGCAAAATGCGTTGAAAATCCGATTTATAGTACCTGCTGTGTGCGATAATACAGCCATGGAACAAAAAAACGTTCTGAAAAGCTGCAAAAAAACGAGATACAGGAGGGAACACGGATGAAAGATTTTGAACTGCGTTATGTCGGAAGCCATGTGGAAGTATACACCGGCAGCGGGGTGTTCCTGTTTTCGGCCGATACGGTGCGGGAAGCAATGGAAGAACTGGCAGAGTAAGCGACCGCAAACAGGCAGGGACTTCAGCGCAAATGTAAAATTGATGTAAAATAATTGAAAAGGAAAGAGCACGAATTCATTAAGAGACGGAAAAATGTGTAGAAAAAGTGATTTTCTTGTAAAATAAACCTTGTTGTGACAGGATAAAAAATGATATAATAGATTCAAGCGCGGTCATTGTGCGCCGTTCTGCGCAGCAGAGCGGCAGGCCGCAGCATCTGCCGGATCAAGCAGGCCCGATGTGCGGGCAGGGCAGATGTACAAGGATCAAAAGGAAGATCATTTTTAGGAGTATCGTTATGGATATCACACACATTACCTCTCTGTTGGGTGGAATTGCGCTGTTTCTGTACGGCATGTCCATTATGGGCGCTGGTCTGGAAAAACTGGCCGGCGGCAAAATGCAGGGCGTGCTGCAAAAGCTGACCTCCTCAACGCTCAAGGGCGTTATTTTTGGCACCCTCATCACGGGTGTCATCCAGTCCTCGGCCGGCACGGTCGTTATTTGTGTCGGTCTGGTAACTCCGGCATCATGACCCTTACGCAGTCGGTAGGCGTCATTATGGGTGCAAACATTGGTACCACTGTTACCGGCCAGCTGATCCGCATGGCGGATATCTCCGGTGACAGTCTCTGGCTGACACTGATCCAGCCCAAGACCTTTGCGCCCGTGGTGGCGTTTATCGGCTGCATTTTTTATGTGTTCCTGCGCAGCGCTAAAAGGAAGAACATCGGCCAGATCATGCTGGGCTTCGGCATCCTGTTTACCGGCATGAGCCTGATGGACACCGGTGTGGCTCCTCTGCGTGAGAGCGCCGTGTTCCAGAATCTGTTCGTTACCATGACGAATCCCGTTCTGGGCATTCTGGTGGGCGTGGTGGTCACGGTGATCATCCAGTCCTCCTCGGCATCGGTGGGTATCCTGCAGGCACTGTCCAGCACGGGTCTGGTCACCTTCAGCTCTGCCATCCCCATTATTCTGGGCGCACACATCGGCACGGCCTTTACGCCGCTGCTCACCATTGGCGGCTCCTCCAAGGACGGCAAGCGCGCTGCACTGATCCATCTGTACTTCAACATCATTGGCAGCGTGATCCTGCTGGCACTGGTGTATGCGGTGCAGTTCACCGTTGGCATCCCCATGTGGAACGACGTGATGAACAAGAGCACCATTGCAAACATCCACACCCTTTCCAGCGTGTGCGCCATGCTGCTGTTCCTGCCGTGCAGCGGTGTGCTGTCCAAGCTGGCACTGCTCACTGTGCCGGACAGCGCCGAGGAAGCACAGGAGCTGAGCATGCCGGTGCTGGACGAGCGCCTGTTCAAAAGCCCGGCTGTGGCCTTGCAGCAGGCTAAGAGCGCTGTGATCAAGATGTCCCGCCGTGCTGCCCGCAATGTGAATCTGGCTGCACCGCTGCTGCTGAAGATGGACGAGGATACCGTCAGCGCCATCCGGGTGCGTGAAAACCTGATCGACCGCATGGAGGTGGCAATCTCCAACTATCTGATCAAGATGACCGATCAGGAGCTGGGCGACGATGAGAGCCACACTGTGACCGAACTGCTGAATTTTGTTACCGAGTTCGAGCGCATCGGCGACTATGCGGTGAACATTATGGAAAAGGCAGAAGAACTGCAGGAAAAGGAAGCGTCCTTCAGTGAAAGCGCCACCAAGGAGCTGCAGCTGCTGGAGAATGCGCTGAACCGCATCCTGAACCTGACCAACGATGCCTTTGAAAACAGCGATATGCGTCTGGCGGCTCAGGTGGAACCGCTGGAGGAAGTGATCGATGTGATGGCGGAGCGCCTGCGCGACCAGCACATCCTGCGCCTGAAGGACGGCGTGTGCTCCATTGATACGGGTGTCGTGTTCCTGGATGTGCTGAACAATGCAGAGCGCATCTCGGATCACTGCTCCAACGTTGCTGCCCGCCTGATCGGCATGGATGCCGGCGAGGACTACGACTCCCACACCCTCAAGAGCATCATGCACCACAACCCCACCAAGGACTACATGCTGGAATACGAGGAGTGCCGCAAGGCCTACCTTGTTCCGCTGGAAGAAATGGAAGCCTGAAACTAAGAAAGACCTCCGGGACGCTTTTCCCGGAGGTCTTTTTTGCGTTAAAAATCAGGCACTTTTGGGCAAAGAGACAATGACCCAGCGGTGCGGCCCGTGAAAGCCGTCCACCTTGGCGGCTTTGCTGCAGGTGCCGGGGCTGGGCGGGCCGAGGTGGATACCGCGGTCCAGCTGCTTGCCGCAAAGACGGCACTGGTAATGGAGGGTGATCTGTTCTGACATGAGGAAGCACTTCCTTTTATGATCGCTGCAGGTGGTTAAGAAACTTTACTTCTATTATCATTATATAATTTTTACATCGGGATGTCAATAAAAATAATCAGCAAAAGTAGATAAAAATTGAGCATTCTGCACTCAATCGCCCAGATCTTCCAGCAGCAGGTCCAGTTCCCGTTCGCTGTACACGGTCACACCGCGCTTGATGCGCACGGCATCGTTCTCCGGCAGAAGATTGGTGTAGATGCCGGTGACGGTGACAAGCACATCCGGCTGGCCATTGGTGCCGCAGCGGTAAACGGCCACGCGCCCGCCTTTGTCGCACAGGCGGTAGCTTTGGGCAGCAAGCTCCGGCATGGCCTGTGCGGCAAGGTCTGCTGCGGAGGAAGGCGGTGCTTCGCTGCCGGGGTCGGGCACCGGAAGGCTGAGCTTGGGCAGGGCCATCCAGAACAGGCTGAACACGATGGTGAATACGCACAGCCCGTAGAACAGGCAGGTGCACAGTTTGCGCATGGAGAAACACGCTCCTTTCCGGCTGAAGTATGCCCCAAAACAGGGGAGAACAGTCAATTTTCACACGGGAATGCTGTACTTTGTCCGGCAGATTGTGTTATACTACAGATGATTAGACCTATCAGGGCCGAAGATTGGTTCTTGCCCGCGTTCTGTGCACGTGCTATAATATGGTATTGCGTGCAGTTCTGTGCGCTTTGATGGAAAAGTACCAGCGCATGGCGCTGAAAAAGCAGCCTGAATGTTAGGAGGCGATTTCTATCTCCGATATGAGAAAGATCAACCGTGCCGGTGAGGGGCATTCCCCGGCACCGGCGGGGCGGAAGGTAAATGTGAGCAACAGCCGCCGGGAGTCCCAGCCGGAACCCAAACACGGCCGGGAACCCAAAGAACCAAAGGAACCCCGTGAAAAGGGCAGACATCCCATTCTGCGCTTCATTGGCCGAACCATTGCTACACTGATTTGTCTGGGTATCATGGCAGGCAGTCTGGTGGCAGTGGGTGCTGTATATTACGTGGTGCAGGCTACCGCCAACGACGGCGACCTGCTGGATCTGGACAACATTGAGCTGAGCCAGTCCAGTGTGGTGATGGCTACCGACCCGGACACCGGTGCACAGGTGGAGTATGCCACGCTGCGCTCTTCCAACAGCCACCGCGTGTGGGCGGATCTGGAGCAGATCCCCACGAACCTGCAGTATGCGTTCATCTGCACCGAGGATAAGGACTTTTACAACGAGCCCGGCGTAACTTCAAGCGCACCATCGGCGCAATGGTCAACGAATACCTGCTGCCCATCTACAGCTCCAAGCAGGGTGCATCCACGCTGGAGCAGCAGCTGATCAAGAACCTGACCGACGACAAGAGCGCCAGCGGCATTGAAGGCGCACTGCGCAAGCTGCGCGAGATCTACCGCGCCCTCTGCCTGAGCCGCAGCTATTCCAAGGAGACCATTCTGGAAGCGTACCTGAACACCATCAGCTTTACCGGCACCATTCAGGGCGTGCAGACTGCGGCCAACGAATACTTTAATAAGGATGTCAGCCAGCTGACCCTGTGGGAGTGTGCGACCATTGCGTCCATCACCAAAAACCCCACCAACTATAACCCCTACACCAACCCCGAGAACCTCATCAACCGCCGGAACTTCCTGCTCTACAATATGTGGCAGCAGGGTGTCATCTCGGAGGAGGATTACCGCAGCGCCGCTGCCCAGCCGCTGGTGCTGGCAGAGACGGACAACACGAAGAAGAGCAGCTCCACCACCTCTTACTTCACCGATGCCCTCTTCAACGAGGTGGTGAAGGACATCATGGCCAAGGAGGGCGTGGACGAGTCCACCGCCCAGAGTATGCTCTACACCGGCGGCTACACCATCGAGGCAACGGTCAACCCCAAGATCCAGACCGCGATGGAGAACCTGATGCTCAACACCGACGACGCCTACTTCCCGGCCGGCTGGCATGAGGAAGAGGTGACCTCTATCTCGGACGACGATGTACAGGTGATGAACGAGGACGGTACGCCCAAGACCCGCACCGGCGACGACGGTACCGTTTACTATTACCGCAATGTGCGTACTCAGGCAGCCATGGTCACGCTGGACTATGACGGCAATGTGATCGCCATTGTGGGTGGTCTGGGCGAAAAGAACAAGAGCCTCTCGCTGAACCGTGCCTACAGTGTCACTCGTCAGACGGGTTCTACCATCAAGCCTATCGGTGCGTATGCACTGGGTGTAGAGTATGGTCTGGTGAACTGGTCCACCATGCTCAACAACTCGCCCTTGTATCAGAAGCAGGATATGGTGATCCGCGATGAGGATTACTGCCGCAAGAACGGCCTGATGGGCCTTTCCGACAAGCAGCTGCGCGCTTATCCCAACGCATGGCGCAGCTGGCCCCGCAACTATGGCGGCAACTACGGCGACAACAGTGATGTGCCGCTGTGGAACGGTCTGGCCCGCTCGCTGAACACCATTGCGGTGCGTGTGGGTGATCTGGTGGGCGCAAGCAACATCTTCAATTTTGTGTACAACACCCTGCAGCTGAACACGCTGGACCCGGTAAACGATGTGGGTCTGGCGCAGATGGTCATGGGCAGTCAGACTCATGGCGTTACGCCCACGGCGCTGGCAGCTGCGTTCCAGATCTTCTACGATGGCCAGTACACCACCCCGCACCTGTATACCCGCGTGCTGGACCGTGACGGCAATATCTATCTGGAGAACAACTCCACCAGCTATCAGGCCCTGACCCCGGATACCGCTTATGTGATGAACCGCCTGCTGAAGAACGTTCTGTACTCCAGCGTGGGCACCGCCGGCGGCCGCTACCCCAACTCCAACGGCATGGAAGCCTTTGGCAAGACCGGTACCGCCAGCGACGAAAAAGGATCTGTGGTTCGTGGGCGGCACGCCGTACTACGTTACCGCCGTGTGGTGGGGCTACGATGCACCCTATGATATGACCAAGACGCTGGGTAAGCAGCAGGCCAAGACCCGTACCTGTGTTATGGCGTGGAAGGCCCTGATGGAACAGGTGCAGGCAAACCTGCCGTATAAGGCATTCCCGACCTCTGCCGGTGTGGTGGAGCGCCGCTACTGCACCCAGAGCGGCCTGCTGGCAGGCGGCTCCTGCCCCAGCACCGCCGTGGGCTACTACCGCGCCGATGATCTGCCTGGTACCTGCAACTACTCCCATGCAGCAGCTCCTGCAGCGGCTGCACCTGCGGAGACTGCGGCACCGGAGCAGGCTGTCATTCCTGCGGATACAGGTAATCAGGATACAGACTGATCTGTAGCCATATGAAGGACAAAAGGCGTACTATCGGCACCGGCGCGGAGTGAATCCGGCAAGGAAATACCGCGCTTGCCGCAGCAAAACTGGATAATCTGACAAAAAACGCATCCGACCTCTTGCATTGCAGGGGGCCGGATGCTATTATATTCACTGCAAGAACACTTGTGTTTGTGAGGTGAACAAGTTGGAACGCCGCTTTTATCTGGTAGATGCGCAGGTGCTGCCTGAGGTTTTTCTCAAGGTGGTGCGTGCCAAGGAACTTCTGGCCAGCGGGGAGGCACGCAGCATTTCCGCAGCCACCCGCGCAGTCGATCTTTCGCGCAGCGCTTTTTATAAGTATAAGGATTGCATTTTTGACTCCGAGAATGGCCGTGAGGTGATCACCGTCATGGCTACTCTGCGGGACGAGACCGGTGCACTGCAGAGCCTGCTGGCCGGCATCAGCGCCGCAGGTGCAAGCATTGTGACCATCAACCAGTCCACACCGGAAAACGGTGCCGCACTGGTGGCAGTCACCATCCGCACCGATACCATGCAGATGACCCCCGAAGAGCTGACCGAAAAACTTCGCGTCAGCGTATGGTGGTAGGTGTGCACTGCGGGTACAATCTGTAAGCAGTCTTCAGAAAACGAGGGAGAACAACAATGGCTAAAATTGCAATTCTGGGCTTTGGCACGGTGGGCAGCGGCGTGTACGAGGTACTGTGCCGCAACGCTGCGGGTGTCTCCCGCCGTGCAGGTGAGCCGGTGGAGGTCAAGTACATCCTTGACCCGAAGGATTTTTCAAACCATCCGGATGCACACCTGTTTATAAAGAACTTCGATACCATTCTGGAAGACCCGGAGATCAAGGTGGTGGTGGAGACCATCGGCGGCACCCGCTTTGCGTATCCGTATGTAAAGGCCTGCCTTGAGAGCGGCCGCAGCGTATGCACCTCCAACAAGGAGATGGTGGCCACCTACGGCGCAGAGCTGCTGGGCCTTGCCAAAGAGCACGGCTGTGCCTTCCTGTTCGAGGCTTCTGTGGGCGGCGGTACGCCCATCATCACCCCGATGCACCAGTGTCTGGCGGCAAACGTCATCACCGAGGTGGAGGGCATCGTGAATGGCACCACCAACTTCATGCTCACCAAGATGGTGCGCGAAAATCTGGGCTTTGACGATGCGCTGAAGATCGCGCAAGAGCTGGCTACGCCGAGACGAAGGACCCCAGCGACGATGTGGACGGCCGTGATGCCTGCCGCAAGATCGCCATTCTGTCCTCGCTGGTGTGCGGCCATCAGATCTACCCCCAGAACATTCCTACCCGCGGCATCCGTGCCATTACCACGGCAGATGTGGAAGCGGCGGAAAAGCTGGGCTGTGTGATCAAGCTGATCGCATGGATGAAGCGCGGCAAGGACGGCAGCGTGGCTGCCGGTGTCGGAGCCGTGTCTGGTGCCCAAGGCGAAACCAGCTGGCCAGCGTGGACGATGTGTTCAATGCAGTGGCTGGTCAAGGGCGATATGCTGGGCGACGTGGTGTTCTACGGCAAGGGCGCAGGCAAGCTGCCCACCGCCAGCGCCGTGGTGGCCGACGTTGTGGATGCCCTGAAGCATGGCTCCAAGGTGCACGACAGCCTGTTCTGGCAGCCTGCTGAGCCAGTGGAGGGAATGCTCACCGACCCGGCTCCTGCTGCATATTATGTGCGTGTAGCAGGCATTGCTCCGGCGGTGGTGGAAGCCATCTACGGCTATGGCAGGGTGGTGGACGAACGCTACGAAGGCTGCGCTTACTTTGTGGAGCGAGCCGACGAAAAAGGCACTGGCCGAAGCAGCCCGCAAGGTGGAAGCCGTGGGGCGGCAGCGTGAAGCTGGTGCTTAAGCGTCTGCCGGAAGAAAAACTGATAACGGAATAAGGAAAGGTGCGGCGGCTATGAAGATCAAGGTTTCTGTCCCGGCCACCAGTGCAAACATCGGCTCCGCTTTGATGCGCTGGGTCTGGCGGTGACGCTGTATAATACGGTCACCTTTGAAGAGAGCGAAGTGCTGGATATCTCGTCTGCGGACGGTACCCGCATCCCGCGCGGTGAATCGAACCTCGTGTACCGTTCGGCAAAGGGGCTGTTTGAGAAGGTGGGCAAGCAGATCCCGCCCCTCAAGATCACCCAGACGAATCCCATCCCCATGCGCGCGGCCTTGGTTCTTCTTCGGCCTGCATCATCGCGGGTCTGCTGGGTGCCAACCGGATGCTGGGCGATGTGCTCAACACGCAGGAGCTGCTCACGCTGGCCACCTCCATTGAGGGCCACCCGGATAACGTGGCCCCGGCTCTTCTGGGCGGCCTGACCAGCAGCGTGTTTGAGGACGGCAAGGTGTACTCGGTCAAGCGCAATGTGGATGAAACGCTGTGCTTCGCCGCCATCGTGCCGGACTACAAGCTGCTGACGGAAGCCGCTCGTGCGGCCCTGCCCAAAGAGGTCTCCCACAAGGATGCGGTATATAATCTTTCGCGCGCTGCGCTGGTGCCCGCCGCCTTCTGCGAGGGCAGACATGATCTGCTGGCCATTGCCACCGAGGATAAGCTGCACCAGCCCTACCGTATGCCGCTGACTGCCCGGCTCCAAGGAGTGTCGATATGGCACGCCTGTGCGGGGCAAAGGCTGTTTACGTTTCCGGTGCGGGCAGCACCGTGATGGCCGTAGCGGAAAAGGCGGAGGCCGAAAAGTTCTATTCCAAGCTGGAAAAGGGTCTGGAGCTGCTGGAAGGTCTGGACGGATGTGAAGCATTTACATTGCTGCGTTTGGATGCCGATAACACCGGCGCAACGTGGAATGATAAATGGGTAAGGGAAGTGCAAGGCGCTGCTGACCGCTTCCGCCCGTGTACCCCCTTTTGACAAAGGGACAAAAAGAGGAGAGTGACAAGATATGGCGTTGATCGTACAGAAGTTCGGCGGTTCTTCGGTGAAGGACGTGACCCGTATCTTCAACGTGGCACGCATTGTGGCAAATACCCACAACGCGGGCAATGACGTAGTTGTGGTGGTGTCCGCTCAGGGCGATACCACCGATGACCTGATCGCCAAGGCTGGGGAGATCACCCACAACCCTTCGGCCCGTGAAATGGATATGCTGCTGGCTAGCGGCGAGCAGATCAGCATTTCGCTGCTGGCCATGGCACTGAATGAGCTGGGCTGCCATGCCATCAGCCTGACCGGCTGGCAGGCTGGCTTCCGCACCGACCGCGCTTATACCAAGGCGCGCATCACCCGCTTGGAGACAGAGCGCATCTCTTCTGAGCTGGAGCGCAACCGTGTGGTCGTTGTGGCGGGCTTTTCAGGGCCTGAACAAGATGGATGACATCACCACTCTGGGCCGCGGCGGCTCCGACACCAGCGCTGTTGCCATTGCAGCAGCCCTGCACGCAGACCGCTGCCAGATCTTTACCGATGTGGAAGGCGTTTACACGGCCGACCCGCGCAAGGTGCGCAACACCCGCAAGCTGGATGAGATCACCTTTGACGAGATGCTGGAGCTGGCATCTCTGGGCGCACAGGTGCTGAACAACCGCAGCGTGGAGCTGGCCAAAAAGTATAATGTGGAGCTGGAGGTGCTCTCCAGCCTGAATCCCGTGCCCGGTACGGTGGTCAAGGAGGTTACAAAAGACATGGAAGGTATGCTGATCAAGGGTGTCGCAAAAGACACTGATGTTGCTGTTATCACGATTCTGAACGTTCCCGATGAGCCGGGCATGAGCTTCAAGATCTTCGGTCTGCTGGCCCAGAAGAACATCAACGTGGACATCATCCTGCAGTCCACCGGCCGTGACGGCAAGAAGGATATCAGCTTTACCTGCTCTGAGGGCGAAGCCGATCTGGCCATGCGCGTGCTGAAGGAGAGCGCACACTTCAACGATGTGAGCGTAGACACCACCTGCGCCAAGGTCTCCATTGTGGGTGCCGGTATGCAGAGCCACAGCGGCGTTGCTTCCAAGATGTTTGAGGCACTGTCCAACAACAACATCAACATCAAGATGATCTCCACCAGCGAGATCAAGATCTCCTGCATCATCAACCGCGACGATGCCGACAAGGCTGTTTCTGCGATCCACGATATGCTGTTTGACTGATCTGTAAAAATGAATTTTGTGCGCTGTACAGTTTCTTTTTGGAGCCGTACGGCGCTCTTTTTGTTAACGGCCTCGCCTCTCAGTCGCTTACGCGACAGCTCTCCCCAAAGGGCGAGCCTCTGGCGAAGAGAAAAAAACTTTCTGGTTCTGCCAAGGCTCTCACTTTGGGAGAGGTGGACGCGAACAGCGTGAGCGGACGGAGAGGGCAAGGCGCTGACGAGGACGGTCATACTTATTTTACACTTCCGGCGTTTACACAAAATGCAAAGGGGTGTATAATATACACTGTATCTGTGCGGCGCAGTGCGCTGCAAATTCTGCAAAAGGAGCTGCAACGCACCATGGAACCGACTGATAGAAATGCTGCAAAGCCCCGCCTGACCCGCGCTCAGTGGAAGCGCCGCAAGCGGCTGCGTCTGGCCCGCAACTGGGCCGTTCTCATTCTCGTCTGCGCCGCCATTGTGGCGCTTATGACCAAAGGCATCCTCTGGCTGCTGCCAAAGGTGAACGCCATGCTTGAAGGGCCGCAGAGCTTTGATGCGGCCAGCTACGATGGCACCGGCTATAGCTTTGATGCTGACGATGAGCGTTTTGTGCTGGTGAACACCAATCTGCCTTTTGCCGAGGAACCCTCTCCGGCCCTTGCCGATGCCGATGAAGCCAGCGGTATCCAACTGGAAGCCGAAGCAGCTGCAGCCTACCAGAAAATGGCTGCGGCTGCGGCCGAGGACGGCGTTGCACTGGTGCTGACGGCAGGCTATCAGGACGCAGATGCCCGCAGCGCGGCCTATGAGACGCAGAAGCAGCAGTATCTGGAAAAGGGCAAAACCGAGGAAGAAGCCGCCAGCCTTGCGGCAGATATCCAGCCGCCTGCGGAATGCAATGATCACGGCACCGGCTATGCGGCGGATATCCTCAGTACGGACTACCCGACCCGTGATACCGGCTTTGATACGACCCGCGCCTACGAGTGGCTCACCGCCTACGCCGCCGAATACGGCTTTATCCTGCGCTATCCGCAGGACAGGCAGGCTGCTACCGGCGTGGTGTTTGAGCCGTGGCACTGGCGGTATGTGGGCGTTGAAAATGCCCTTGCCATCCGTGCCAGCGGCCTGAGTCTGGAAGAATTTCTTGCCTTGCAGAAGGCATCATAAAAATAAAAGCTCCCTGTGAAAGCAGGGCGGAGGAACAAATTGGAACGTACTCTCATTGCGCCGGGCGTGCATCTTTCCTGTGACCCGGCGGAAAAATTCAACCGCTGCCGCATCAGCGTCCACTTTGCCTTTCCGGCAAAGCGGGAAACGGCCACAGCACATGCGCTGCTGCCGCTGGTGCTGGAGCGCGGCTATGCCGACTGTCCGGATATGACCCGCCTGACCAAAAAGCTGGCCAAGCTCTACGGTGCAGACCTCACAGTGGATGCCCGGCCCATGGGCTGCAGCCACAACCTGTGTGTTAGTGTTACCGGCATCAAGGATCAGTTTGCGCTGGAAGGGGAGACCCTTACAAGGGAATATGCATCCATTGCACTGGGTGCGGCCTTTCACCCGTATTTTGTGGGCGGCACTTTTTGATCCGGAAGCCGTGGGCATTGAAAAGCAGATGCTGAAAAAGGCGCTGGAAGATGAGATCAACGATAAGCGCCTTTACTGCCTGCATCAGGCCAACCGGGAATTCTTTGGCGACAGCCCGGCGGGTGTGCGGCAGGAGGGCTATCTGGAAGAGGTGGAAGGTCTGACACCGGAACAGCTTACCACAGCCTATTACGAGATGCTGCGCACCGCCAACATTGAACTGCTTGTGCTGGGCTGCACGGCAGAGCAGACCGCTGCGGTAAAGGATGCACTGCTGGCAGAGCTTGCGGCAATTGACCGCGCACCGCTGCCGCTGGCGGAAAACATTGCCATGCCCCGCCGGGAGCCGGTGCACAAAACCGAAACCTATGATATGGTGCAGGCGAAGCTCTGTATGCTGTTCACGCTGGGCGAACCCATGCGCACCGAACAGCTGGCTGCTGTGCGCCTTGCCATGGCGCTGTACGGCGGCAGTGTGACCAGCCGCCTGTTCCTGAATGTGCGCGAGCGTGACCATCTGTGCTACTACTGCTCGTCCTCGTTCCAGAGCTTTACCGGAAGCATGGCTGTGAACAGCGGCGTGGAGCACGCCGACGCAGCCCGGGCAGAGCAGGCCATCTTGAAGGAACTGGCCGACCTGTGCGATGGCCCCATCACCGACGATGAATTTGAGGACTGCCGTCGGGGTCTGCTGAGCGGGATGCAGGGGGTAGAGGATACCTTGGGCGGCATCGAGACATGGTATTACATTGAAGTGCTGCGCGGCGGCGACCCGGCCAAGGTGCAGACACCCGCCGAAGCCCGCGCCGCTCTGCAGGCCGTGACCAAGGACGACGTGCGCGCCATCCTGCGCAAACTGACCCTCTCGGTCAGCTATCTGCTCACAAAGGAGGTGGCCGCTCATGCCGCAGAATAACCAGACCCTGCTGGAAAAGACCGTGGCTGACCAGTGGCAGACCCTGCCCTCCGGACTGACCGTTATCGTGCGGCCCATGCCGGGTTATTCCAGCACCCATGTCATTTTTGCTACCCGCTTTGGCTCCATTGACCGGGATTTCCGGCTGGACGGCAAAGAGGTGCATCTGCCTGCAGGCGTGGCACACTTCCTCGAGCACAAGATGTTTGAAGATCAGGACGGCGATGCCTTTGCAAAGTATGCCAAGACCGGTGCCAATGCCAACGCATTTACCAGCTTTGACCGCACCTGCTACCTGTTCACTGCGACCCAGCAGCTGGACGAAAGCTTGGATGTGCTGCTGGGCATGGTGACTCATCCGTACTTTACCGAGCAGACCATCGCCAAGGAGCAGGGCATCATCGGGCAGGAGATCAAAATGTACGATGACAGCCCGGACTGGCGGCTCATCACCGGCCTGTTCGAGTGCTTGTACCACGAGCATCCCATCCGCAGCGATATCGCGGGCACGGTGGAGAGCATTGCTGAGATCACGCCGGAGATGCTTTACGACAGCTGCAAAGCCTTCTATGCACCGGGCAATATGGTGCTGGCGGCTGCCGGCGACACTACCATGGAGCAGATCCTGGCTGCCTGTGAGCGCCACGGCCTGATGAGACCGCGCAGCACCGAAAGGGTGCAGCGGCTGTGGAAGCCGGAACCCATGACGCTGGCGGCAGCCCATAAGACCCTGAAAATGCCGGTGTCCAAGCCCTGCTTCGGCGTGGGCTTCAAGGAGAAGCCGTTGCCCCCGAACGATCTGCGCACTGAAGCGCTGTATGATCTGGTCCTGAGCTGCATCACAGGCGGCATGTCGCCGCTGTACCGCCGCCTGTACGACGGGGGCCTTGTGAACCCCGGCTTTGGCGGGGAAGTGCTGCGGGTGGACGGCTGCTGCTGCATCCTGTTCACCGGCGAGAGCGATGCCCCCGATGCCGTGAAGCAGATGCTTCTGGACGAGATCGCCCGCATCCGCTCAGAAGGCGTGGACCGGGAGATCTTTACCCTGTGCAAGAACGAAAAGTACGGCCAGCTGATCGAAAATCTGGAAAATGTGGAGGACTCGGCCAGCCAGATGGCAGACTTTGCCCTCTCCGGCCAGACGGTGGCGCAGCAGATCACCATGCTGGCAGGGCTGACTGCCGAGGATGCGGACGCTGCGCTGCAGCACATCCTCAGCACCGACCGCATGGCTGTGATGGATATTTTGCCAGATGGCACTGCGCCGCTGGCCGAGAACGAGGAGGAAGCAGAATGACAAATCTGGTGCAGTTCCCGGGGCTGGGCCTGAGCTTTGAGATCAACCGCGTGGCCCTTTCCATTGGCGGGTTCAATATTTACTGGTATGGCGTGTGCATTGCCTTTGGCATCTGTCTGGCGCTGGTATTTGCGTTCCGCCACAGCATCGAGTTCGGCGTGGACCCGGACAGCATGGTGGACGTGATCTTGATCGGCATCGTGCTGGGCATTGTCAGCGCCCGCGCTTACTATGTGGCCATGGCACCCTTTAAATACGAAAGCATCTGGGAGATGATCGCCATTCGGGATGGCGGCCTTGCCATCTACGGTGGCATCATCGGCGGCTTTCTGTTCGGCGGCTTGGCCTGCAAACGGCGGGGCGTGCCGGTGCTGCCCATGTTCGACCTGACCGCTATGGGTTTCTGCTGGGACAGGGCTGCGGCCGCTGGGGCAACTTCTTCAATCAGGAGGCCTTTGGTTGCAACACCACCCTGCCGTGGGGCATGTTCAGCGAAACGACCCGCGCTTACCTGATGGGCAGCACAGTCACGGCCCAGAGCGGCGTGACCATTGACCCGAATCTGCCGGTGCATCCCACCTTCCTGTACGAAAGCATCTGGTGCTTCGTGGGCTTTCTCCTGCTGTTCCGTTACATTAAAAAGCGCAAGTTCAACGGTGACATTGCCCTGCGGTATATGATCTGGTACGGCGCGGGCCGCTTCTGGATCGAAGCCCTGCGCACCGACAGTCTGATGTTGGTGCCCTCCATTGGTCTGCGGGTATCCCAGCTGGTGGCAGGTATCGCTGTGGTAGTCGGTGTGGCTGCGGAAATTTACTTCACCCACAAGTTCAAGGACAAGCCCCTGATGGTAAAGCTGGCAATGACGGCGGACAACAAAGCCGCAATCAATAAGCTGAGCAAAGAAAAAACTGTTATCGGTCTGATGACGGATACAGATACTGAACTGCTGGCCTCCAGCCCGCGCAAGCTCTTCGTGGAGCGCACCGAAGCGTATAATGCCGAAGTAAAACGCACCATCGCGGAAAGCGGGAAGACGGAAAAATAAAAAATCCTTCGGAAAGAGGAAAATTCCTCTTGCATTTCCATCGTTTTTTGCTATAATATTCTAGCCGCATGGTGTGGGCGCCTGAAATGGCCCAGTGTAAGGGCCTGCCTTTACGACCAGCGAGTACAACGAAAAGGAATGAACAAAATGTACGCAATCATTGTTACCGGCGGTAAGCAGTACCGCGTGGAGCAGGGCGACATCGTCTACATCGAAAAGCTGGACGTTGAGGCCGACTCCGAAGTGAAGTTTGATCAGGTTCTCGCTATTGGCGAGGAGGGTTCTGTGAAGGTTGGCGCTCCCGTTGTTGAGGGTGCTACCGTTACTGCCAAGGTCATCAAGAATGGCAAGGGCAAGAAGCTGAACATCATCACCTATCGCGCAAAGAAGCACAGTGCTCGCCGTATGGGCCATCGTCAGCCCTTCACCAAGGTTGAGATCACTGCGATCAACGGCTAAGGAGGTAAATTACAATGGCACATAAAAAGGGCGTAGGCAGCACCAAGAACGGCCGCGATTCCGCAGCACAGCGTCTGGGCACCAAGCGTGCAGACGGTCAGTTCGTTCTGGCCGGCAACATCCTGGTTCGTCAGCGTGGCACCCACATCATGCCGGGTGAGAACGTTGGCAAGGGCAGCGATGACACCCTGTTTGCTCTGGTGGACGGTACCGTCCGTTTCGAGCGCGTGGGTAAAGACGGCAAGAAGTGCAGCGTCAAGCAGTAACTTCTTTCGGATAACTGCAAAACGTAGAGAGCCGGACCCTCGTGGCCCGGCTCTTTTTGATGAAGAATTCTCTTTTTGATTGTCTGGCAGAAACTCCCCCAGTCGCCTGTGGCGACAGCCCCCCTCGGGGAGGGGGGCCTTAAAGCC
>ENA-OQAR01000026-OQAR01000026.1-human-gut-metagenome-genome-assembly--contig:-NODE-26-length-31102-cov-2.732107_pt1 | contig 31102 bp, 36 predicted proteins | sample MGYA00242738_ERZ504533 | MGnify/ENA primary metagenome ERZ504533 (study PRJEB26092, sample SAMD00036276) | human gut metagenome | host: Homo sapiens | study: EMG produced TPA metagenomics assembly of... | reverse complement strand
TGCTGTTTTACGTTCCAACTATTTTTTGCCTTTGCGATCAAGAAAGCACTTTACGATAAACGCTCTACATTGAAAATATAATCGTACACTGCTATAATAAAATTGTGATATTATCACAAAAATTCGAGATGCAAAGCGTTTGCGATTGGCAAACATTCAGGAGGAACGCATGGTAACAGGAGCCATTAAAAATAAGGTAGACAAAATCTGGACGGACATCTGGGCAGGCGGCATCACCAATCCGCTGACCGTCATTGAACAGCTGACCTATCTCATGTTCATCCGGTCACTGGACGAGAAAGAGCTTGCCACCGAAGATTTTGAGAACATGGCGGGCGAAAAGATGGAGCATATCTTCCCGGCCAGCGAAGCAGGACAATCTATGCGGTGGAGCCGCTTCAAGGATAAAGATTCCCGCGAGATTTTCCTGACCATGCAGCAGCGGGTGTTCCCTGCCATCAAAAAGATGAAATATGGCCGTCTGCCGGACTTTGACGCAAACGGCGAGCTGGTGGAGATCGCAGACGACCCCACCCGCCCCGGATGAGGGCAACACCGCCTTTGCGCGGTATATGGACGATGCCATGTTCCTGATCCCCACGCCGCAGGTGCTGCAAAAGATCATCACCGGGCTGGAGGATCTTTACACCCACGACATTGCCGACCTTGATATGCAGGGCGACCTGTATGAGTATATGCTGGGCAAGCTGGCAACCGCAGGGCAGAACGGCCAGTTCCGCACGCCCAAGCACATCCGCGACATGATGGTGGAACTGGTGCAGCCCACGCCGGACGACTCATCTGCGACCCCGCCTGCGGCACGGCGGGCTTTCTGGTGTCCAGTGCGCAGTACCTCCGCGCCCACTACGAGGACAGCATGACCTCGGAGCAGTGGCAGCATTTTGCCGGGCCGATGTTTGCAGGCTTTGACATGGACCGCACCATGCTGCGCATTTCGGCCATGAACCTGATGCTCCACTCCATCACGAACCCGGAAATCGACTACAAGGACAGCGTGTCGAAGCAAAACTCCATTTGCAGCAAGTATACCGTTTGCCTTGCGAACCCGCCGTTCAAGGGCACTGTGGATGCCGAGAGCATCAACGACGACCTGAAGGCTGTCACCAACACCAAAAAAACAGAATTGCTTTTCCTTGCGCTCTTCCTGCGGATGCTCAAAACCGGCGGACGCTGCGCCTGCATCGTGCCGGACGGCGTGCTGTTCGGTTCCAGCAAGGCGCACCAGAGCATCCGAAAGGAACTGATTGAAAACCATCAGCTGCGGGCGGTCATTTTCCATGCCCTCCGGCGTGTTCAAGCCCTACGCAGGCGTGTCCACGGCGGTGCTGGTATTTACCAAAACCGGCGCGGGCGGCACCGATAAGGTGTGGTTCTACGATATGAAAGCCGACGGCCTCTCGCTGGACGACAAGCGCACCGAGGTGAAGGAAAACGACATCCCGGACATCATCGCCCGGTTCCAGAACCTTGATGCCGAAGCCGACCGCAAGCGCACCGAGCAGAGCTTCTTTGTGCCCAAAGAAGAAATTGCCGCCAACGGGTACGATTTATCCATCAATAAGTACAAAGAGACCGAGTATGTGCCGGTGGAGTATCCCTCGACCACGGAAATTCTGGCCGACCTGCATGAGCTGGAAATGGAGATCACCAAGGGTCTAGCAGAGTTGGAGGAGATGGTGTGATGGCGAAGTTGGGAGAGGTTTGTACTATTGTATCTGGTTCGACACCAAAAACATCTGTTACGTCCTACTGGGATGGCAACATCAAATGGATAACACCTGCTGAATTGAACGAAGATACTTTTTACATTATGGATTCAGTTCGGCACATTACTGAAGAGGGAAAAGAAAAAACAGGATTGTCTTATCTGCCGACAGGAACAGTCATTTTATCGTCTCGTGCGCCGATTGGCAAAACCGCAATTGCCGGTTGTAAAATGTGTTGCAATCAAGGATTTAAGAACCTTATTTGCTCAGATGCGATTTATAATGAATACCTCTATTTTTTCTTGAAATCAAAAACAGACTATCTCAATTCATTGGGACGTGGCGCAACTTTTAAAGAAATTTCTAAATCCATCGTTGAAAATATTGAGATTCCGTTACCTGAAGTAAACCAGCAAAAAGAAATTGCAGAAAAATTCAAGAAGCTAGAGCAGTTGATTTCGCTCCGTAAGCAGCAGCTTGCCAAACTGGACGAACTGGTAAAGGCACGGTTTGTGGAGATGTTTGGGGATGAACAGGCATTTAATAAAGAACCGCTGAGCCAAAATGTTGAAGAAATGTTCATTGGGCCTTTTGGCAGTAGTTTGAAAAATGAAAACTTTGTTTCCAAAGAAAATGGTTACTGCATGGTATATGAACAAAAGCATGCTATTCGCAAAACTATGGATGTCGAAACTCGGTATATAGACAAACCGAAATATGAAGAACTTAAACGATTTTCAATTCATGGTGGCGATATTATTGTTAGTTGTCGAGGAACAATAGGCGAAACCTATATTGTCCCCTTAAATGCGCCGTTAGGCATTATGCACCCATCCATTATGAAAATTCGTGTGAAGGATTCTATTTACAACCGAGTTTTCTTTGACTTCTTACTACAAGAAAAGCTAAAGCAACATGAAGCACAAGCTAATGGAAGTGGCGTGAAAATGGCCGTAACGGCAAGTGCGCTGGGCAAAGAAGAGTTTATTGTTCCTTCAATTCCGTTTCAAAATCAGTTCGCCGCTTTTGTGGAGCGTGTAGACCAGCAGAAGCAGACTGTACAGCAGAGCCTTGAAAAGTTGGAATTGATGAAAAAGGCGCTGATGCAGGAATATTTTGGGTAACTCCCCCAGTCGCCTACGGCGACAGCCCCCTCAGAGAGGGAGCCTTAACGTGGCCGCAAGGCAAAAGCCTTCCTCTTTGAGGAAGGTGGCACGGCGCAGCCGTGACGGAAGGAGTTACTACCGTCATATGAATATGTGAAATGGAAGGGAAAAACAATAAAGATGAATGTTACTTTTATGATTGGAAATGGTTTTGATTTAGGGATTGGATTAAGGACGGCCTATTCGGATTTCTATAAAGTGTACTGTAAACCAAACTCGAAAGATTCTCCGGAAGTAAGGAAATTTAAATCGGAACTAGAAGAAAATTATGAAAATTGGTCGGATTTTGAAGAAGCGTTTGGTGAATATGCAGGCAGAATAGATGATGCTGAAGACTACTTGGCCTTTTTTGAGGATTTTGTAGAATCGTTCTCAGAATATTTAAGCCAAGAGGAAAATAATTTTGATCCTTCAAAATCGATTTAATTATAAAAAGGATGAAGGAAGCACTGACCTCTTATTATAATATTCGACCGGCAGATAAAAGAAGCGCTCATAAATAGAATAGATGGAAATAGAGCTGAATTTTAATTTTATATCGTTTAATTATACGCTGTGCCTAAATGACTGCTTGGAAATTCTCAAGCATAAACCCAATTATGATGCGGAAATAAAAGGATACATCAGGGATATTATTCATGTGCATGGATTTACAGATCATGACATGATAATGGGAGTGAACGATATAGAACAAATAAAGAACAAATCATTCTCTGAAGATATAGATATAACAGAGGAAATTGTTAAACCTTTGCAAAATCAAATTATCCGAATGAACTTTGACAATAATGCGGTACGCATTATAAACGGAAGTGATATTATCTGCGTTTATGGAATGTCCATTGGCTCGACGGATAAAATATGGTGGAAACTGGTGATGGATTGGCTACAAAGAAGTACTGGGAACCATTTAATCATTCTACAGCATAGAGCTGGCGCAAAATTCCCGTTTCGGTGGAACAGAATAGTTAAGGAAATACGTTCTAAACTGTTTTTGTATGGAGATGTTCCAGAAGAAAAAAGAAAGTCTTTGGAAAATAGAATACATATTGATGTCAACCACGACATATTTTCTATGAACCTAAGGACTGACGTTGCTCGTGAACCTAATAATACGGGAATATCTGTCGGATTAGGAGCTTCGGATGTGAAAAGAATACTTGATGATATGATAAATGAGAAAACAGCAAAGGACGAAGATGTTAACGCCATGCTGGATGATGTATTTACTCACTAAAAACAATTTTCAGAAAGGAGCCCTCCCATGTCCAACTTCTCCTATCTCTCCACCCGCCCCGAATACTCCCTCTTCGCCAATTCTGCCATCGAGGCCGAGAAAGTGTTCTCCACCTCCCCGGCGATGTGCGCGGTGGGGTGCCGGAAGGCGTTGGAGCTGGCGGTGAAGTGGGTGTATGCGGCAGACAAAACCATCACGATGCCCTACAAGGACAACCTGCAATCCCTGCTGCATGAGCCGAGTTTCCGGTTCGCGGTGGACCGCAATGTGTGGAGCGTGCTGCCCAGCATCGTGAAGGCGGGCAATCTGGCGGTACATACGGGGCACAGCGTGTCGGCGGCGGATGCAGTGTTCAGCCTGCGGGGGCTGTTCGATTTCATCCAGTGGGTGGATTACTGCTACGGCACGGACTATGTGGAGCGCTCCTTTGATGAAACAGCCATCCCCCGGCGAAAAAGGTAACACTGGACGAAAAGAAGATCCGGGAGCAGGAAAGTTTACTGTCCCAGAAGGATGCCGAGCTGGAAGCGTTGCGCAAGCAGGTGGAGAGCCTTTCGGCGGCGTACACAGCCAGCAACAACAGAACCGGCAGAGCCGCAGTTTCACCGCCGCGACCTGACCGAGGCCGAGACGCGGCAGAAGATCATCGACATCGATCTCAAGGCCATGGCTGGAAATTCACCGGGCCGGATGCCGATGTGCGCACCGAGTACGAAGTGGACAACATGAACGGCGTGCTGGGGCAGAAGGGCTATGCGGACTATGTGCTGATGGGCAAGGACGGCTTGCCGCTGGCGGTCATTGAAGCCAAGCGCAGCACCAAAGACCCCAACATCGGGCGCAAGCAGGCTCAGCTTTATGCAGACTGTCTGGAACAGAAGTTTGGCCGCCGTCCGATGCTGTTTACCACCAACGGCTACACCACCTATTTCTGGGATGAGCAGAGCGGCCCGCAGCGTGCCGTGAGCGGGGTGTTCTGCAAGGACGACTTGCAGAAGCTGATGAACCGCCGCACCGAGAAAAAACCCCTGGACACCATCGAAATTGACGATAAAATCACCGACCGCTACTACCAGAAAAACGCCATCCGGGCAGTCTGCGCCCATATTACGCAGGGCTTCCGGCGCAATCTGCTGGTCATGGCAACGGGCACAGGCAAGACCCGCACCGCATCCAGCCTGACCGATGTGCTGAGCCGGGGGCGGTCACGTGACAACGTGCTTTTTCTGGCCGACCGCACCGCGCTGGTCAAGCAGGCGAAGGACGACTTCAAGAAGTATCTGCCCGACCAGTCGCTGTGCAACCTCTGCTCCTCCAAGGACGATAAGGCCGCGCGCATCGTGTTTTCCACCTATCCCACCATGCTCAACGCCATCGACAACGCCAAGACCAAGGACGGCGTGCCGCTGTTTTCGCCCGCCCACTTTGACCTCATCATCGTGGACGAGAGCCACCGCAGCATTTTCAAGAAATACCGCGCCATTTTTGATTATTTCGATGCGATTCTGGTGGGTCTGACCGCCACCCCGAAAACCGACGTGGACCGCAACACCTACGACTTTTTCGAGATGGAACACGGCATCCCCACCTACGCCTACGATTACGACACGGCGGTCTACACCGACCATGTGCTGGTGCCTTACTACAACTACGAGGTCAAGACGAAATTCACAGAAGAGGGCATCCACTACGACCAGCTTTCACCGGAGGATAAGGCCCGCTACGAGGACGATTTTGCCGAGGACGACACCCTGCCCACCTTCATCCCGTCCGAAAAGCTAAACAAATTTATCTTCAACGCCAACACCGTGGACACGGTGCTGCAAGACCTGATGGAACGGGGCATCCAGACGGCAGGCGGCGACCGCATCGGCAAGACCATCATCTTTGCCCAGAACAAGCGCCACGCGGAGTTTATCCGGGAACGTTTTGGCAAGCTCTACCCGCAGCTGGAGACCCAGTACCCGGGATTCATCCAGCGGGTGGTCTGCGATGACGCCTATGCACAGTCTATCATTGACGACTTCAAACAGCCGGACAAGCCGCCGTTTATTGCGGTCTCGGTGGATATGATGGACACGGGCATTGATGTGCCGGAGTGCGCGAATCTGGTGTTCTTCAAAAAAGTACGCAGCAAAACGAAGTCTGGCAGATGATCGGCCGTGGTACGCGGCTCTGCCCATCCCTTGCCTGCGTGGATGCCATCGACGGCGAATATACGGGCAAACGGCGTTTTCTGATCTTCGACTACTGCGGCAACTTTGAATTTTTCCGTCAGAAACCCAACGGCTACGAGAGCGCGGACACCAAGAGTCTGTCCGAGAGCATTTTCTGCAAGCAGGTGCGCATTGCCGCCGCGCTGCAGGATGGAGCCTATGGGGACGAAAACTACCAGAACTGGCGTAAAATCTTAACGGAGACCTGCCGTGCCGAAGTGGGAGCGCTGAACCCGGAGCTGGTATCCGTGCGGCTGCACCGACAGGCCGTGGAACACTATCAAAAGCCGGAAGCCTTTGTCAGCCTGACCGAAACGGACAAGGGTACTCTGATGAAAGAGGTGGCACCGCTCATCTCGCTGGACGACAAAGATGAAGCCGCCAAGCGGTTCGATAACTTTGTGTATGGCTTGCTGCTCTGTGAACTGGAAGGTCTGCCGGGGCTGGGCCGCGCCCAGAAACAGCTGCGCAGCACGGCGGCAATGCTGGAAGGGAAAGCTACCATCCACAGGTGCAGGCGAAGCTGCCCCTCATCCGGGAGGTGCAGACAGACGAATTTTTTGACCTCGCATGACCTTCTCCGCTTTGAGGAAATGCGGCAGGAACTGCGGGAACTCATCAAGTTTCTGGTGGACGGTGTAGAAGGGCAAAAGCCTGTCTACACGGCCCTTGCCGACCCGGTACTGGAACAGACCGAGGGCAAAACGCTGGATTCCGGCTACGATTTCGGCGAGTACCGGGAACGTGTGAACCGCTACATCATGGAGCACCGCAGCGATACGCTGGCCATCCACAAGCTGACCCAGAACATTCCGCTTTCCCGGGGCGACTATACCGAGCTGGAACATATCTTTACCTGTGAGCTGGGCAGCAAAGAGGACTATGCACGGGAGTTTCGGGATACACCCTTTGGTCTGCTGGTGCGTAAAGTGGCAAAGCTGGACCACGATGCTGCCATGCAGGCATTTTCCAAGTTCATCAACGACGAATCGCTGAATGCGAAGCAGATCGCGTTCGTGCAGAAGGTCATTCATTACATCGAGCAGAACGGTTATGTGGAAAGCAAAGCGGTTCTGATGAAACCACCCTTTGACCAACCCATCCTGTTTACCCGCCTGTTTGATGGCAAAACAGGGAGTGAACTGATGGATACGATCAATTCGGTGAAAGAGAATGCCACCCATGTGACTGCATAAAGTAGTGGAATGTACTGATAAAAAACCGGTATAATTCAGGACTATCGAAAAAATGAATATCCTGCAACGCAGTATGGCAAGTCAGGGAATTTTGAACGATACGCAAGGGACTCTGGCTGATTACCTGATGAGCATCGCACAAATTTTCCGTGGAGGATGCCGGAGCGATTTATATCGAGTTGAGCAGCATCCGCGGCAATTTTATGGCAAACATCATTCTGCGCATGATTGAAAATTTAATCACTTCCTGCCCGATATGGCGCAGAAACTGAAAAACAAACAAGCACTGGTGGAAAGCGTAATTGCAAATGAACAGCTGGAGCCTTCCATTACGTCGCCCATCAAAGATGTGTATGATGACCTTGTCAACAGCAAACTGGATATGATCGAGGGCTTCGTGCCGATCTCTGCCATCCGGTATGATGCTAAGATGCAGGAAGCAGAAAGACTTTAAGGGGAGTGCGACTTGTAGGATTGCTTTAAATTATCGAGTTAATCCGCAGGCTGAATAGATTCACTCAAATCGAATGAAAACGAAAAAAATGCCCGCTCACCGTGGAGATCCGGCTCCATCGGTGGGCGGGCATATCCAATAAAACACCAGGATACTATTATGCTTTTCGTAGTTCAGCTGGGATCTTGTTCTGGCTCAGATATCCCACAGGGAGGGCGCAGAGGTGGAAACTGCGGCGGCACCTGCGCGCATGGCGGCCATGACATCGGCTTTGTCCCGCAGCAGGCCGCCTGCAATGACAGGCACCTGTGTACGGGCGCTGATCTCGGCGATGACCCGGGGCATGATGCCGGGAAGGATCTCGACAAAATCCGGCTTGCCCTGCTCCAGCTGACCGGGCAGGCTGGTCAGCGAGAGGGAATCCAGGATGAATGCCCGCTGGACGGTCAACAGGCCGCGGTGGCGCGCCCGGCGGATCAGAGTCGGGCGGGTGGAGATGATGCCGTCCGGGTGGCACAGGGCGTTGAGGGAGTCCATCGCGATCTCCCGCGACGAAAAGACCGTCCACAAGGTCGATGTGAACCACGGCCAGTTTTCCGGCATCATGTATGCGGTGCACAAGCCCGTCTACGGTGAGCAGGGTGCTCGCCAGCAGAAAAACGGCGCTGCAGGGCGAAGCCAGCGCAGCAGTCAGGGCTTCGTCCGTTTTCACGGCGGCGATCACCGGTTCGTTCAACAAAGTTTCGGCAAGAGGATGCATTGGGTAAGACTCCTTTTTTATCAATTACTTGATTTATATTATTCTACAAAAAAAGCCGCCATGTAAATAAGTTACACGGCGGCTGTAATGTAAAATCTAGGTTTTATCAGAAATGTGGTTGCAATCAGCTCACCGCCGCCCAGAATGGTAGTAGTATTGGAACAGCTGATCATTACAATAAACATTGCATTTATCAGACCTGCAATGTACGGATTGCGGGTGCGTTTGTAGATGATGCGGGACATGATGGGCGTGACAAACAGAAGAACCATACAGGGGAACAGCCAAATGGGACCAATGCGCTGGCCTTCGGTCAAACCATAAAGCTGATAACCCGTTGCATAGAAGTAGATATATTGACTTGCAACCACAAAAATAGCACCAAGCGCATTAAAGAATGCAAAAATCAAGATGTTGCCATTTTTTCCGCCAATGGTGTTGTAGTTGAAGCAATTTGCCGAGATCGAGTTCATAACGTAGAACAGCAGGAAGAATGGCAGATAGCGAAGTGCGATCAGCACTTTATCAGCGCCGAAGGTTTTGAACGCAACGACATACATCCGATAATCAACTTGGAAGAAATAGTGTGCTGCAAAAACAAGGCCGAACGAAACAACGATCACGATAACAGCGAGGGCAATGGTCTTCCACAGCTGCTCCAGATTCAAATACAGACCCGCTCTTCGAGCACTCCAACCGTGTTTTTTTCCATAAGCACCGTAAAAAACAGCAGAGCAGAATATTGCAAAGATGCCGCAAAGAGCAGCCCATGTACCGATCGTCAGGGGGCCGGTCTGCACAAAGAAGTTTGTTGTCTTTGAGTAAACGGTATTCATGCAGAACAAAAAGCTTGAACCGGAAAAAACTGCACCGATAATCAGCAGAACCCAGTACCATGCCTTGGCTCCGCTGTCCTGCACAGGGGCTGGCTGTACAATTTCACCACTGCGGAGAGCGGAAAATACGGGAGTATCAAGCAGAACCAGCGTGAAACTGACCATGAAGATCAAAAGACCGATCACGCCGAGGCTGTTGAACACCGCTTTAATGGGCCAGATCTGATCGCTGGCAGGCAGGGGCTTTGGAGCGCCGAGCGTTGTATCAAAAAAATCAACGGCATAGCCGACACAAGTAGTAGAAAAAGCAACGAGAGGATGGATCATGTTCGGCCGATAAATCACGCGATAAGCGGTCTTTCCATCAAAATCGCGCGTATAATATTTGCCGCCTTCTGCGATACCGGCAAAGCCGTCCTCATTAAAATTCAGGAATTTTTTAGCACCATCTGTTTCCATGAAGGCTACCGGATTGGTCAGCATATTTCCAGCGTCATCATAGGTTCCAAAGTAAAAGTCATCATGGGTACTGGCAATAATGCCTACACTGCGTGAGCCGTAATCTCCGCTATGATCACCGCCGGTGTCATCCTGCCAGTCACCAGCCTGCTGCAGAACAGCAGCAATCAAAGGAGTTTCCCGGGAATTATCGATCTCTACCGCCATATTAGCAGCTGTACCGCCGCTGGAATGGCCTGTAACGCCAATACGAGCTGTGTCAACGTACGGAAGGCTTGCAATAAGCTGAACTGCACCATCGACGCCCACAGCACCATCGTAAAGTTCTGCAATCGACAGGCTTTCCGAGTCGCCATGACTGTGCAGATCAAGTGCCAGCACCACATATCCCCGGCGAGCCAGCTCAATACTATACAAGTCCTGCATTTCTTTGTTGTTATACCATCCTTCGATTGTAACAACACCCGCGCGGTGTGTCTTTGGTTGCATTCTGTGGAATGTAAAGGTATGCGGCCAGCTGGTGTCCAGAGGGACTTTCCCAGCTCATTTCCTTGATCCTGATCCCACCAGAAGTTTGTACAGCGGACGCTACGATGGCACTTACAAGGCAAAGAATCAGTGACAGGCACAACCAGAATTTGCTGTTTTTCAACCTACCTTTTTGATGCGACATGCTTGGGACCTCCTTTTTTGAATCTGATTTTTCCGTAATAAAAATGGGGACACACTGCATCTGGACGATACAGTGCATCCCCCATCTCACTTCTCTTGGGATGCTTCTAGTATAGCGTTTTGTAACAAAAATGTCAATAGAAAATAAACAATTAAAAAATATTTTGTGCGTGAATCATAAAGTTGGGCGAAAACAATCAATGCTCTGCCCAGTCGCTGCTGCGGCCCACAGCCTTGTGCCAGCCGGCCAGCAGACGGGTGCGCTCGGCCTCGTCCATCTGCGGGGCAAAGGTCATATTGCAGTGCCACAGGCTGCGGATCTCGTCCCGGTCCTTCCATACGCCGGTGGCAAGGCCCGCCAGGTAGGCAGCGCCAAGGGCCGTTGTTTCGCGGATGGCCGGGCGCAGCACGGTCTTGTTCAGGATATCGGCCTGGAACTGCATCAGGAACTGGTCGCGGGATGCACCGCCGTCCACCTTCAGCGAGGTGATGGGTACGCCGGTGTCCTTTTCCATAGCAGCCACAAGATCGGCGCTCTGGTAGGCAATGGACTCCTCTGCCGCGCGGATGATATGGTTCTGGGTGGTGCCGCGGGTAATGCCCACAATGGCACCGCGGGCGTACATATCCCAGTACGGTGCACCCAGACCAGTAAAGGCCGGCACGATGTAAATGCCGCCGTTATCCGGCACCTTCTGGGCATAGTATTCCGCATCGCGGCTCTCCTGGATCATGCGCAGGCCGTCGCGCACCCACTGGATGACGGCACCGCCCACAAAGACGCTGCCCTCCAGCGCGTACTCCACCTTACCGTTCAGGCTGATGGCGATGGTAGAGATCAGGCCGTTCCGGCTGCGGCAGATGGTGTCGCCGGTGTTCATCAGCAAAAAGCAGCCGGTGCCGTAGGTGTTCTTGGCCTCGCCCTTGCGAAAGCAGCTCTGTCCGAACAGCGCAGCCTGCTGGTCACCGGCAATGCCGGCCACCGGGATCTGCACACCGCACAGATCGGTGGTGCCGTAGACCTCGCTGGAATCCGTCACGCGGGGCAGGATGCAGCGCGGGATATCCAGCGCTTTGAGCAGGGTGTCGTCCCAGTCCAGCGTGCGGATGTTATACAGCATGGTGCGGCTGGCGTTGGTGCGGTCGGTGACATGCACTCTGCCGCCGGTCAGCTTCCAGACCAGCCATGTGTCCACAGTGCCGAACAGGATCTCCCCTGCCTCGGCGCGCTCCCGCGCACCGGGCACATTGTCCAGGATCCACTTGATCTTCGTTGCAGAGAATAGGCATCAGGCATCAGGCCGGTGTTCTCCCGGATGTAGTCTGCCATGCCGGGCTGCTGCAGCAGTTCATCCACCAGCGGAGCCGTGCGGCGGCACTGCCAGACGATGGCATTGTAGATGGGGCGGCCGGTGGCCTTTTCCCACAGGATGGTGGTCTCCCGCTGGTTGGTGATGCCAATGGCGGCGATATCGTGGGCATCGACACCGCTCTGGGCCACCACCTCGTTCATGACTCCATACTGGGTGAACCAGATCTCCATAGGGTTGTGCTCCACCCAGCCCTGCTGCGGATAGATCTGCTCAAACTCGCGCTGCTGCACCGCAATGATATTCTGCTCATTGTCGAACAGGATGGCACGGCTGCTGGTGGTTCCCTGATCCAGCGCCAGAACATATTTTGTACTCATGCTTTTGCTTCCTCCGTATCGTTTCAGGAGTGTGTATCACAGATTTCGCGTCGCCACACGTCCACGCCGGTGCCGCACACATCTGCCAGCACCACCTGTCCGGTGCGGGACGGGGGCGTGCAGGGTGACGCGGTCCAGCGCAGCCATGACCTCGGTCATCTTCTCTTTGGGTACAGCCTGCGCAGTCTTTACCGGGCAGCGCGGGTACAGCCCGCCCTCCGCCCGCACCGTGCTGGTGATGATGCGAGTGGGATGGGTCAGCTCTTCCCTGCCGTAGGCGGCACCGTTGGGGCAGCGTTTCCAGTTACATTATAATCATTTTCCGGGTCCACCTGCAAGTGGCAGCCGCAGGGACAGCAGATGCAAATGACTTCTTTGATGCTGCTCATTCTGCAATAACCTCCTCTACCGCAACGGTCAGCGGGCCGTCTGCTTTTTCCAGCAGGACTTTTGGAAGTGCGATGTGCTCCATCTCGCCGGGAGCCATGCGCTGGCGCTTGAACCGGGCCAGCTGCCTGCCGCCGCAGGTCACGGTGATCTGGCTGGGACCGTAGTTCTGCCGCACACGGAAGGAGATGTTCACGCTCCTGTCCACATCAGCGGGGCGCACCCGCTGCGGCACGGTGTAGCCCAAGCCATTGCCCGGAATAAGGTCAAGCACAACCGTATCGGAGGCTTCGCCCTTCAAAACATAGGCCGCCGCAGAAGCACCGGCAAGGTCGCTTTCGCCCGAAACGAAGTCCACCAGATCATGCACGTGCACCACGTTGCCGCAGGCGAACACGCCGGGGATGCCGGTCTCCATATTCTCGTAGACCACAGCGCCCTTGGTGTGAGGGTCCATGGGGATGCCCGCCTGCCGGGTCAGCTCATTTTCCGGGATCAGGCCGACGCTGAGCAGGATGGTGTCCACATCAAATTCTATCTCGGTGCCCGGGATGGGGCGGCGGTTTTCGTCCACCTTGGCAACGGTGGCCTTTTCCACGCGGGCCTTGCCCTGAATATCCACGATGGTATGGGACAGATACAGGGGGATGTCGAAGTCCTGCAGGCACTGCACGATGTTGCGGGTCAGGCCGCCGGAATACGGCATGACCTCCACGCAGGCCAGTACTTTGGCACCTTCCAGCGTCATGCGGCGGGCCATGATCAGGCCGATGTCGCCGCTGCCGAGGATGAGCACCCGCTTGCCTACCAGATAGCCCTCCATGTTGACATAGCGCTGGGCCGCACCGGCGGTGTAGATGCCGGCGGGGCGGGTACCCGGGATGCCAATGGCACCGCGGGTGCGCTCCCGGCAGCCCATGCAGAGGATGATGCTTCTGGCTTCCAAAATCTGATAGCCCTTTTCCCGGCTGACGCAGTGGATCTTTTTGTCCGGGGTGACGTCCAGCACCATCGTGCCCAGCTCCACCCGGACACCGGTGGAGCGCAGCAGTTCAATGCAGCGGCCTGCGTATTCCGGGCCGGTGAGCTGCTCGCCAAAGCGGTGCAGGCCGAAGCCGTTGTGGATGCACTGGTTCAGGATGCCGCCCAGCTCGTTGTCGCGCTCTAAGATAAGGATATCGCGCAGACCATGCTGCCATGCGCTGTAAGCTGCGGCAAGGCCTGCAGGGCCGCCGCCGACGATGACCAGATCAATCATGGTGCTCTCCCTCCTGCTTGGTTTCGCACAGTAAGACGTTGGTGCCGGCCTTATCCTGCAGCACGTCCAGCGGACTGATGCCCAGCGTTTTGCTGATCAGTTCCAGCACGCGCGGCCCGCAAAAGCCGCCCTGACAGCGGCCCATACCGGCACCGCAGCGGCGCTTGACACCGTCAATGGTGGTGGCGGGGATCTCTTCGTGCAGAGCGTCCAGAATTTCGCCCTCGGTGATCGTCTCGCAGCGGCAGATCACGCGGCCATAGGCGGGTTCCTTTGCAATGAGCCGGGCTTTTTCTTCGGGCGGAAGCTCCTTGAAGCGCACCCGGGTGCGGCCATCCCTGTAATCCGCCTTGGGGGCGGGCAGATCGCCGTGAGCTTCCAGAATTTTGACGGCTTCTCTGGCAACGGCCGGTGCACTGGAAAGGCCGGGCGATTTCATGCCCGCCAGATCGATGAAGCCGGGTGCGCCTTCCGCTTCGCCGATAACGAAGTCGCCCGTGTCCACATTGGCACGGACACCCGCAAAATTGCGGATGGACTCGCTGAAGCGGATGTTCGGCACGCTGCGGCGCACTGCGGCGCTGACGAAGGCCAGCCCGGCGGCGGTGCAGGCGGTATCGTCCCCTTCCACGGGGTCGGCGTTCGGGCCGACGATCAGGTTGCCGTGGACGGTGGGGGCCACCAGAACGCCCTTGCCGTTTTTCGTTGGGGCACTGGAAGATGACGTGGTGCACACGGCTGCCCTCGGATTTATCCAGCAGGTAGTATTCGCCCCGGGTGGGCTGGATGGTAATTTGTGGGGTGCGGCCATATCGTGCACGGCCTGCGCGAGATGCCTGCCGCATTGATGATATAGCGCGTTTCCACAATTCCGGAGGGGGTGGTCAGCGCCCAGCCGCCGGCGGTCTTTTCGATGCGGGTCACAGGGCAGCTGCGGTGCAGCTCCACGCCGTTGCGCACAGCCACTTCTGCCATTGCCAGCGCAAACTCCCACGGGCTGACGATGGCGGCGCTGGGCGCATACAGCGCGCCAACGACAGTGGAGGCCAGATTCGGTTCCATGGCAAACGTTTCCTCTGCGGAAAGCAGCCGGATGCCCGGCACGCCGTTGGCGATGCCGTTCTCATACAGTTTCTGCAGGTGGGGCAGCTCTTCCGGGCTGAGGGCCAGCACCAGACTGCCGCACTGCAGGTACGGCACATCCAGCCGGGCGCAGATCTCCTTGGCCAGTGCGGACCCCTCCACGTTGAGCCGCGCCATCCGGGTGCCCGGTTCGGGGTCGTAGCCAGCGTGCAGAATGGCACTGTTGGCCTTGGTGGTGCAGTCTGCCACGTCATTTTCAGCCTCGAAAATGGCGGTCTGCAGCGGGTAATGGGACAGCTCATAGGCGGCTGCCGCACCAATGACACCGCAGCCGATAATTGCTACATCCAGCATAAAAAACCTCCTGATCGCTCCGTTTGCCGAATAAAAGAAAAAGAGCAGGACAAACAAAAGGGCCTTTCGACTCTCCCCTTGCTTGTTCTGCTCAATCCTCTGAACAAACCTTTATTGTCTTTATGATAATGCGATCTGCACAAGATGTCAAGCGTTTGTTGAAAATTTAAAGCTCATTTTTACCTGTGCGGCTTTTTCCTGCTCTTTGCGGGCGCGGGGGCTTTTGGCAGAGCACGGCCTGCTGCAGCATGGCCTGCAGCGCTGCGCCCGGCCACAAGGCCGGAGCCGAACGCCCAGTGCAGGTTAAAACCGCCGCAGCTGCCTGCGCAGTCCAGCGTTTCGCCCACAAAGTAAAGGCCCGGACAGCCCTTGAACTGGAAGTGCTGATCCACCTCCCGCAGGGCCAGCCCGCCGCCGGTGGTCTGGGCCTGCTTCCAGCTGCAGGGGGTCAGCCCCTCAAAGCGCCAGTGCTTGGCGGTGTGGGCCAGCTTCTGCCACTGTGCGGCGGTGAGCACGGCAGGCGCGTCGCTGTCCTGCAGCCCGGCGGCAGACCACACAGTACGGCCCAGCTTCTGGTTCAGCAGGCCCAGCCAGAAGTCAGCGGCGCTGCCCCCTGCCGTCTGGGCGGCGTGGGCCGCAAACAGGCTGGCAAGTGCGGTTTCGTCCACTGCCGGGAAGAGGTCCAGCTCCACAGCAGGAGCCTTGGGGCCGCGGCCCGGGGCCAGCAGGCCGGACAGCTGCATGATGCAGATGCCGGAAAGGCCGTAATCGGTGAACTGTACCTCGCCGTTCTCGCAGGCAAGCACACGGGCACCGTCCAGCAGGGATGCTGCTGCCTTGGCACGGATGCCAGCCAGCGCTTTGCGGGGCTTTGCGCACTGCAGGGCGGTCAGGCAGGGGTACAGCGGCTCCACCCTGCCGCCGCACTGGGCGGCGAACCGGGTGCCAAAGCCGTCGGTGCCGAACTGCGGCCCTGCCTCGCCGCCCATGGCGCAGATGACGGCATCGGCGCGCAGCGTTTCGGCAGAGCCCTCTGCCGTCTCGAACTGTACGGCGTAGCCGCTGCGGCTCTGGCTCAGGGTGCGCACGGTGCAGCCTGTGCGCAGCTGCACATGGTGCTGCGCAAGGTGGTGCTCCAGCAGGGCCAGCACGTCCGCCGCCTGATTGGAGTACGGATACACCCGGCCCGCCTCGTCGGTGCGGGTGTAAAGCCCCAGCGCACGGAACCAGCGCAGCGGGTCGGCGGTATTTACGGCATCCAGCAGCGGACGAAGTGCTGCCGGGTCGGCAGTGAAATACAGCTCCGGCGCAATGCCGGTGTTATCCAGATTGCAACGGCCATTGCCGGTGGCAAGCAGCTTTTTGCCCGGCTTCGGGTTGCGCTCCAGCACAATGACCTGTGCAGCGGGGGCACTTTGTGCCGCCGCAAGCGCGGCTGCAAGACCGGCGGCACCGCCGCCCAGAATGAGGATGTTCGGCATCCGGACACCTGCCTTTCTCAGCAGAATTTTAGGATCTGTCTTCATAAGCGGGGTGCTGTGCTTATGAAAACGGCTTTTTGTATCATTGTAGCAGAACCCTGCCGGAAACGCAACGAAGAGGCAGCTTTCCGTGCAGGTCTTTTTTGCGCGGGGGGCAGCAGGGTATAAATGGCCCGGCCTGACAGATACTAGTGCTGCAGGCATTTTTAAGGAAACGGAGGAGCAAAAACATGAAAGCAACAGGAATCGTGCGCCGCATCGACGAACTGGGCCGGGTGGTGATCCCCAAGGAAATCCGCCGCACCCAGCGCATCCGCCGCGGCGACCCGCTGGAGATCTTCACCACGGGCGACGGCGAGGTGATCTTTAAAAAGTATTCGCCCATTGGCGAGATGAACGCAGTAGCGGCCCAGTATACCGAGGTGCTCAGCAAAAGCTTTGCGCTGACCGCACTGGTGGCCGACCGCGACCGCATCCTTACGGTGAGCGGCTCCGGCCGGCGGGAGCTGGCCGACCGCAGCATCAGCCAGCCGCTGGAAAAGCTGATGGATGGCCGCAGGCTGTACCAGAGCGAGGGCATTGCCGAAAAGTGCATCCTGCCCTGCGAAGGCTCGCCCCGAGCAGTGCTGTGTGCCGCACCCATCATTGCGGCGGGCGATGTGACCGGCGTGGTGGCCCTGCTGACCGAGACCGCACGGCCACGCCGGATGCCGCCCAGCTCAAGGCCGTCGAATGTGGCAGCGGCATTTCTGGCAAGGCAGATGGAAGAGTAAAGAACATGCCGGAGCGCTTTCCTTATAATAAGGAGGGCGCTTTCTTCGTTTATGACAGAATTATGAATCTTTTAAAACATTTTTCCAAGGGGCTTGACAGCACCGGAAAATTGGCTATAATGGTCTTAGCACTCAGGAACAAGGAGTGCTAAACAAACAAAGCGAACGCAAAAAGGAGGCAGGCGCTATGACGATGGATGCACGCAAGCAGCGAGTCTTGCAGGCGATCGTGGCGCTGTATGGTCTCGAAGGCGAGCCCGTTGGCAGCAGCGTGCTGGCAAACTACTTTGACATGGCAGTTTCCAGCGCAACGCTTCGCAATGAGATGGCGGCGCTGACAAAGCTGGGTCTGCTGGAGCAGCCCCACACCAGCGCGGGCCGTGTGCCCAGCGCCAAGGGCTACCGTTACTACCTTGATAATCTGCTGACCGACGATCAGCCGCTGGATCGTGTGAGCCGCGCCCGTGTGGATGCGGTGTTCGCAAGCCTCGACCATGAGCCGGAAAAGCTGGCCGCAGGTGCCGCCAAGCGCTGGCCGCCATCAGCGGCTGCACCGCCGCCATCAGCACCCCGTGCGCCGAAGACCTGTGCATCGCCCACTATGAAGTGGTTCAGGTGGGCCGCAGCGCAGCGGCTGTGCTGGCCGTTACCACGGCCGGTTACGTTCGTACCCGTGTGGCACGGGTGCGCACCGGCCTCTCCCGCGAGAATGCGGCAGCACTTGCTGCACTGCTCAACCGCAACCTTACCTTTGTAGCGCCGGTGGATCTTTCCACCCGGCTGCTGGCAGAGCTGTGCAGCCAGATCGACCCGGAGCTGGTGCCTGTCATCAGCGCGGCAGCGGCCATCCTGCAGGATTCCGTCAAGCCCCACGTATTTCTGGGCGGCGAGCAGTATCTGCTGGACTGGCCCCAGCTGGACGGCAAGGTGGGCGACATCCTCACACTGCTGAATGACGAGGAGCAGGCCGCTGGCCTGATCGCACCTCCGGTAGAACGCAGTGAGAGCGTGCTGCTGGGCGAGGATCTGGAACCGCAGATCCCGGGCCTGTGCATCGTGAGCGACCGGTATCTGGTGGGCGGAGGCCTGTGGGGCTCCATTGCATTGATCGGCCCCACCCGGATGCCCTTCCAGAAGCTGATGCCGCTGCTGCATTACTTTGCAGACCAGCTGGGCGAGGGCATGAGCGGCAAACGAAAAGACACCCCGCAGGCTGCCGCACCCCGGCGGACTGTGATCTATAAGGAGGATCTGGAATGAGCGAAGAAACCAAAAAGACGGCTCCGGCTCAAGAAGCGGAGCAGCCCGAAACGGCTCCCGAGGAAAAGGCCAGCAGGCAGCACCCGAACAGGAACCTGCTGCTGAAGCTGCCGACCCGAAGGATGACAAGAAGAAGGATGGCGGCTGGTTCAACAAGAAGGCCCGTGAGCTGGAAGCCGTAAAGGCAAAGCTGGATGCTGCCGAAGCCAACGCTGCACAGGCCAAAGACCAGCTGCTGCGCATGGCAGCGGAGTACGAGAACTACCGCAAGCGCTCCACCCGCGAAGCCGACCAGAAGTTCAACGATGGCATTTCCTTTGCGGTGAACCAGATCATTCCCATTCTGGATACGCTGGAGATGGCAGCCAACGCCCCCACCACCGACGAGAACTACAAAAAGGGCGTGACCATGACGCTGGACAAGGCCGCCAAGGCGCTGGATGCCCTCCATGTGGAGGAGATCGAGGCGCTGGGCAAGCCCTTTGACCCCAACTTCATGAATGCAGTGCAGCAGATCCCCGCCCCGGACGGACAGGAGAGCGGCACCGTCATCACGGTCTACCAGAAGGGCTACAAGCTGGGCGATAAGATCGTCCGCCATGCGACCGTTGTAGTGGCCGAATAACAAAGCAGAAACCCGAAAGGTTTTGAATATAACATCCGCTTACAAACATTTGAGCATCACATAAACAATACGATTTGTTCTTTCGAGAGGAGTTTTCATTATGAGTAAGATCATTGGTATCGACCTTGGTACTACCAACAGCTGCGTGGCTGTCATGGAGGGCGGCGAGCCCGTTGTTATCGCAAACTCTGAGGGTGCACGCACCACCCCGTCTGTGGTCGGCTTTACCAAGACCGGCGACCGTCTGGTGGGTCAGGTGGCAAAGCGTCAGGCCATCACTAACCCCGAGAACACCGTTGCTTCCATCAAGCGCTTCATGGGCACCGACCACAAGGTGACCCTGAACGGCAAGGAGTACACTCCCCAGCAGGTCAGCGCTATGATCCTGCAGAAGCTGAAGGCTGATGCCGAGGCTTATCTGGGCGAGCCTGTTACCGAGGCTGTCATTACCGTTCCTGCCTACTTCAACGACAGCCAGCGTCAGGCTACCAAGGACGCAGGCACCATTGCAGGCCTGAACGTCAAGCGTATCATCAACGAGCCTACTGCCGCTTCTCTGGCATATGGCATCGATAAGGAAGAAGACCAGAAGATCATGGTCTACGATCTGGGCGGCGGCACCTTCGATGTGTCCATCATCGAGATGGGCGACGGCGTTACCGAGGTTCTGGCCACCAACGGTGATACCCATCTGGGCGGCGATGACTTCGATGAGCGCATCATCAACTGGATGGCAGATGCCTTCCAGACCGAGAACGGCATCGACCTGCGCAAGGACAAGATGGCTGCGCAGCGTTTTGAAGGAAGCTGCCGAGAAGGCAAAGATCGAGCTGTCCAGCGCAATGAGCAGCCAGATCAACCTGCCCTTCATCACTGCTGATGCTACCGGCCCCAAGCACTTGGATATGACCCTGACCCGCGCAAAGTTCAACGAGCTGACCGCTGATCTGGTGGATCGCACCATGGGCCCCGTCCGCAAGGCTCTGCAGGATGCAGGCCTGCGTCCCTCTGACCTGAAGAAGGTCCTGATGGTCGGTGGTTCCACCCGTATCCCCGCTGTCTACGATGCAGTCAAGAAGGAACTGAACTGCGAGCCCTTCAAGGGCATCAACCCCGATGAGTGCGTGGCTGTGGGCGCTGCCATTCAGGGCGGCGTGCTGCAGGGCGATGTGAAGGGTCTGCTGCTGCTGGATGTCACCCCGCTGAGCCTGGGCATTGAAACTCTGGGCGGCGTGTGCACCAAGATCATCGACCGCAATACCACCATCCCCACCCACAAGAGTCAGGTGTTCTCCACCGCTGCAGACAACCAGCCCTCTGTTGAGGTCAACGTTCTGCAGGGCGAGCGTGAGTTCGCACGCGACAACAAGAGCCTGGGTGTCTTCCATCTGGACGGCATCGCTCCGGCTCCCCGTGGTGTGCCTCAGATCGAAGTTACCTTCGATATCGATGCAAACGGCATCGTGAAGGTCAGCGCAAAGGATCTGGGCACCGGCAAGGAGCAGAACATCACCATTACCGCTTCCACCAACATGTCCAAGGAGGACATCGACAAGGCTGTGAAGGAAGCTGAGCAGTTTGCTGCCGACGATAAGAAGAAGCGTGAAGAGGTCGATATCCGCAACGGTGCCGACCAGATGGTGTTCCAGACCGAGAAGATGCTGAAGGAGAACGGCGACAAGCTGCCCGCCGACGTGAAGAGCGAGGCCGAGAGCAAGCTGGCCGACCTGAAGACCGCTGTTCAGTCCGGCAACGTGGACGACATCAAGGCAAAGCAGGAAGCTCTGAGCCAGGTGTTCGAGAAGATGTATCAGGCAGCCGCTGCCGCACAGCAGGCTGCCGGTGCACAGCCCGGCCCCGACGCAGGTGCAAACAACCAGCAGAAGCCGGGTGATGACGGCGTTGTGGATGCCGACTTCAAGGAAGTCTGATAAAAAACACAGCAGTGTGTGCCCGGCCAAACCGGCGGACGCACGCGTGGAATAGCAAAAGCCGCTCCGGTTTTGCCGGAGCGGCTCTTGCTGGTTATAGAGCGAGGAACCAACCGGGGCGTTTTCCCGGATCAAACGTTCCCGGAGAGGTGAGTGGATATGGCACAGGAAAAGCGTGATTACTACGAAGTGCTGGGGGTATCCAAGACTGCGACCGATGCCGAGATCAAAAAGGCATACCGCAAGCTTGCAATGAAATACCACCCGGACTATAACCCCGGCGATAAGGATGCCGAGGAAAAGTTCAAGGAAGTAAACGAAGCAAACGAGGTGCTTTCGGACCCGAAGAAGCGCCAGCTGTACGACCAGTACGGCTTTGCAGGTGTTGACCCTGCCTATGCAGCACAGAACGGCGGCGGCCCCGGTGCGGGCGGCTTTGGCGGTTTTGGCGGCGACGGCGTGGATCTGGGTGACATTTTCGGCGATATCTTTGGCGGCGGCTTCGGCGGCTTTGGCGGTTCGTCCCGTCAGGCGAACCCCAACGCACCGCGCAAGGGTCAGGATATCCGCGTGCGCATCACCCTGAGCTTTGACGAGGCCGTGCACGGCTGCAAGAAGAACATCACCATCACCCGCCAGCAGGAGTGCACCGAGTGCCACGGCAGCGGCTGTGCCGCCGGTTCCAGCCCCGAGACCTGCCCGGACTGCGGCGGCCGCGGCTTCGTGATCCGTCAGCAGCGCACCCCCTTTGGCGTGATGCAGACCCAGCAGCCCTGCTCCCGCTGTGGCGGCAAGGGCAAGCTGGTCAAGAATCCCTGCAAGGTCTGCCATGGCAGCGGCAAGGTGGCTGCTAAAAAGACGCTGGAGGTGTCCATCCCCATGGGCATCGACGACGACCAGAGCTTTGCACTGCGCGGCATGGGCGATGCCGGTGCAAACGGCGGTCCTGCCGGTGATGTGATCGTCATGGTCACGGTGCGCCCCAGCGAGGTGTTCCAGCGCGACGGCTACGATGTGTGGGTCACCGTGCCCATCACCTTCAGTCAGGCTGTGCTGGGCGACACCGTGCAGGTGCCCTCCATTGACGGCAAGGTGGAGTACACCGTGCCCGAGGGCACCCAGAGCGGCACCACCTTCCGCCTGCGCGGCAAGGGCATCCAGTACCTGAATGGCCGCGGCCGCGGTGATATGTACGTCAAGTGCGAGGTGGAGATCCCCAAGAAGCTGAACAAGACCCAGCGGGAGGCCCTGAAGAAGTTCGAGGGCACCCTGAAAGAAGAAAACTACGAAAAGCGCAAGGGCTTCTTCAAAAAGCTGAAGGACATGTTCAACAACTGAGACTGAAAACCGCATAACATAAAAAGCGGCGGCACTTCCCAAACGGGAGGTGCCGCCGCTTTTGCTTTTTCAGAACAGAGACCGGGACTTAGTTGCCGAAGATCAACAGGGCGTTGGGCACAAGGCCAATGATGGTTGCGCAGGAACCAATGAACCAGAAGCTGCAGCCGATGTCATGGATGGTGTTCGTGGGGCTTTTTTCAGCATGGGCAACCAGAGCGTTCATGCCGTTTTCCACCCAGTTGGAGTTGATATTTGCCTTGCGGTAATCGTGGATGGCAGAAACAGCCTTGTACCAGCCGTACAGCGGGAACCATGCCATGGCGGCTTCCACAACACCTACGCCGCCCTCGGTGTAGGTCATTTCTTCGCAGGACAAAACATTGTATGCAGCAGGATAAGTAATGGCGTTCGTCATAAAGCAAAACTCCTTTTTTAGGTTTGATAAAAAAGCGGCGCTCTTCCGTTGAAGAGCCGCCGCAAAAAGCCCTTTGGTGTACTCCTGAAAATTAGAAGTAGATGATGCCCAGAGACATAACGGCAGAAAGGCCAAAGCTGCTGATGGTCGATGCAGCATTCCAGAAGATCATGCCGGCATGGTAGAAGGTGTTGGTCACATTGCCCTTGCAGTCGGCTTTGATATCGCTCCAGACGTTGGATGCCCAGTTGTCGTGATCCTTCTTGCGTGCTTCACGGCAGGTGTTGATGCCGATAACCGTAGCGTAGCCGGGCCACAGCCATGCAGCGACAGCCTGACCGACGGTAGCACCGCCTCGGTGTAGGTCATTTCTTCGCAGGACAGAACGTTGTAGGAAGCAGGCATCATGATTTTGTTTTCCATAATAACACTCCTTTGAATCAAAGCTATCCAGACAGTGCAAGATCGCACTGTTTAAAACCCAAAATAAACCGGGATATGCGCTTGGAGATCGTTCTCATAAAGCAGGGCGCGCGCCGCATGACGCGAGTAGTTGCTTGCAGGAAAAGGAAAGCAGTGCTGTTCTCTGCAGGCAAAAGACCGTTCAGACGGTATACAGTGCTCAGGCAGCCGATTCTTATTTCTGCTTGATGAAAAGCCCGCGGCCCTCTCTGGCGGAAAAGGCCGCGGGTAAAGGGGTCTTTGGTCTCTCCGGACGGATCTTATGAGCAGGGTCAGAGCAGGACGATGGCAGCATTGACCAGAAAACCAACGCCGGTAGCGCTGGTCGCGGTGACCCAGACGATGCGTCCCAGATCACGCAGCATGTTCTGCGCACTGGAATCCATATCGCGGCTCAGAGCATCCAGACCGGTATCCAGCCAGTCGTTGGGGTGGCTCTTGCGGTAGTTGCGCATGGCGGTAACACCCATGTACCAGCCAATGGGCGGAATCCAGTTCAGCAGAGCTTCCGTAAAGGTAGCACCGCCCTCGGTGTAGGTCATCTCTTCGCAGGAAAGAACGTTGTAGGAAGCAGGCATCATGATCTTGTTTTCCATAATAACACTCCTTTGAATCAAAGATCGTATCAGCACATTCTATGCACTGTTCACACCAGATCGAACCATCGATGAAGAGCAACTGCTCTATATCGCCATTGTACAACACCCGTTGATTTTTTGCAAGGGGTGAATGGGCAGAGTGCGCAAAAACTGGAGAGACTTCCGAAAAGAACTAGAAAAAATTTGTGAAAAAAGACTGCAATAATTTGACATAAAACAACAGCGCCCTTCCTTTGCGGAAAAGGCGCTGCCATGTTTACCCGGCCACACCGGCACGGTAGAGGTACGGGTCGCTCTTGAAGCTGTCAAAGCTGTACAGCACCAGGATCTGGTCATAATCGTTATCCGCGATCAGCTGATCCAGACCGTAGTTGTAGTTGCGGAAGTCCACCACATCGATCTGGGCGTAGTTTGCGGTCAGGTAGGGTGCAAAGCAGTTTGGCGTAGCTGTCCTTGATCACCAGAATGCGCCCGGTACCGTCGCCCTCAATGCGGCTCAGGCCGTTGTTGCCATGCAGGAACATGGCGTACTTATCGTACACGTTCAGCTTGTCCGTGTCGTACAGGCCGGTGGTCTGGCCGTCTGCGGGCTGGCCTGCAGCGGTGACATTATAGATGGTCAGGCTGTTCGGCAGGTCGTAGTAGGTGATAGTATCCGGCACGGCATTCCATGTGCGGGCCTTGGAGTAGTGGGTGCCGTAGAAATTTTCGGCGGTCAGAGCCGTGTGCGCGGCGGGGTCGAAGGGGGTCAGGCCCAGCGCACCGCACAGCTGCTGGTAGGCGTAGTATGCGCCAAGGCTCGTCCAGTGATGGTCGGTGCGGTAGTAGATATATTCGTCCTTGTGTTCGGCAAGGGTCTGCCGCACATCCACAAAGCGTCCTCCGGCGGCCTGTACGGCAGCGGAAAGCTGGTCGAGATAGGCATCCTCGTCCAGCAACGGCGCGTTTGCAGGCACGTTTTCCGGGTAAATCACCGATGCTGCCGGGGCCAGCAGTACATCCACCTTACCCGGGTGCGCTGGCACAGTGCTTCCACAGCGGCGGTGTTCTTGGGCAGGGTGCGGTTCTCGCTGTCCAGCAGGCTGAAGGTGCGGGGGAACATCATGTGCTCTTTGCCCAGCAGGATGCCGCCGTTCTGCTCCTTCTGCAGCAGGGTGGTCTCCACCACGCTCTGCAGGCTGATCCACTCATCGCGGCCGAACACCTGATCCTTCACGTACTTTGTGTAGGCGGTAAAGTAGCTGTTCAGCCCCTTGGCGGAAAGCTGGGTCAGCGCCGGGCGCTGGGAAAGGGTGGTGTTTTCCATCTCGCTGTAGGCGCGGTCCGGTGTAATAAGGTCCAGTGCGAACAGACCAATAAAGAACAGGCTGAACACCACCAGCACCGGGTAGTGCAGGAGCGAGGAAGATTTTTTGGAATGCTTGTCCATCTTCACGCCTCCTTAAAAGTTGAAATAGAGGAACGGGCTGTTGGTGCTGCCCACCACATAGGCGGTGGAGACCACCAGCAGCGCCAGAATGGCGGCACAGCGGGTGACGGCATTCTTTTTGAGCAGGTTCCAAATCTTTTCAATGAGCGGGGTGCAGCAGAGGATGCTGACCACCAGCAGCACACCGTAGTTGCGCAGGAAGTACAGCGGCGAAACACCGCCGGAAGGAACGAACAGCTTGTGGAACAGCAGACCGAAGCTTACGCCCGTGTCGTTGCCCACGAACATGGCCCAGCCCACCACAACGAGGAACAGGGTGTAGATGTGGGGCCACACTCTGCCCTTTTGCAGGTGGGGCAGCAGGAACAGCTTTTCTACAGCCAGCAGCACAAAGTAGTACAGGCCCCAGCAGATAAAGTTCCAGTTCGCGCCGTGCCAGATGCCGGTGAGCAGCTCCACCACGAACAGGTTGAAGATCTGGCGCTTCAGGCCCTTGCGGTTGCCGCCGAGAGGGATATACACATACTCCCGGAACCAGCCGGAAAGGGTCATGTGCCAGCGCCGCCAGAACTCGGTGATGGATGCGGAGATATAAGGGTAGTTGAAGTTTGCGGGGAAGTCGAAGCCCAGCATCTTGCCCATGCCAATGCCCATCATGGAGTAGCCGGAAAAGTCAAAGTAGAGCTGCAGGCTGTAGGCGATGATGCCCAGCCACACCAGCGGGGTGGATGCATTGGCAAGGCCCACAAAGGTGGTGGAAGGGCTGTCCGCAACGCCGATGATGTCCGTCCACAAAGCACCGATGGCATCCGCCAGCAGCACCTTTTTGGCAAGGCCAAAGGTGAACAGGGTCATGCCCTCTTCGATCTGCTGCAGGCTGTAGCGGTGCCGGTATACGTGCAGCTGGTTCGAGACATCGCGGTATTTCACGATGGGGCCGGCGATCAGCTGAGGGAACATGACCACATAGGCACCAAAGTCGATGATATTACGCTCTGCCTTTACATCCCGGCGGTAAACATCGATGGAGTAGGAAAGGGTCTGGAAGGTGTAAAAGCTGATGCCCAGCGGCAGAGTGCCAATGCCCTGGATCTCGGCAAAGGCGGTGCCCAGCAGGGCGTTGCGCTGCGCAGCACAAAGTTTGCGTATTTGAAGTAGAACAGCATCCCAAGGCTGCCAATGAGGGCCACCAGCAGAAATGTCCTGCGCAGGGCCGGCTTTTGGTCGAAGTGCTCGATGCACAGGCCGCTGATGTAGTTGATGAGGATGAGGCCACCATGACCGGGAAAAACCGTACCTCGCCCCAGCAGTAGAACACCAGACTGCAGAGGAACAGCACGGTGTTCTTGAGCTTTGCGGGCGCAAGGTAATACAGCGCCAGCGTGATGGGCAGAAACCGGAACAGAAAGATGATGGTGCTGAAAACCAAAGCGTCAGCCTCCTTTTAGCCGAAAAAAGCCGATGCCGCAAATGGCACCGGCCTTGGGTGGATCCAGATTCAGTCTGCCAGTGCGCTGTCCACGGCGCTGTCCAGATCGGCAGTGCACTCGTTGGATGCGATCACCATGACAATGGTGTTGCCCTTGAAGGCGATGACAGCGTTCTCCACGTTATCCTGCGCCTGAGCAAACTCGGCGTAGTTGCCGTAGAAGGCCACCTGATCCTGCTGGTAGGAAGCCAGCTGGTTGGCTACGTCCTCGGCCTTGCCGTCGGCAGCTTCGAGCACCAGCACCAGACCGGCATCGCCGTTGTCGTTGCTCTTCACGCCCTTGTAGCTCACCACGTCCTCAGCCTTCAGGCCGAAATCGTACTCAATGTTCATGGCTGCGATCTCGAACTGGTTGGAGATGGGGTCGGCTTCCAGCAGAGCATTGAAAACACCGTCCAGTGCATCAGAGCCGTTCTCGGCAGCATTGTCCACAACAGCGGATGCGGCGGCGCTGGAAGCGGGAGATTCCGCAGCAGCGGTGGAAACGGAGGAGGGAGCGGCCGAAGAGCTGGCGGAACCGCCGCAGCCGGTAAGAGCGACAGCAGCCAGCGCGCCGGTGAGAGCAATTGTAAAGATTTTTGTGCGATTTATCATAAAATATTCCTTCTTTTGTTCAAAACATTTCTTGCAGCTGCCCAAAGCGGTCCTGTATCAGGGCAGACTATTGTTATCTTACCATAACTGTGTGCAAAATGCAACGAAAAGCCCCTCGGTTTTACGGATTTTTAACCGGTGATCTTTTCCCCTGCAGCAAGCTTCTGCAGCACGGCAACGGCATCCTCAAAGCACAGGCCGCTCTGCTGGATCAGGGCCGCATTTTCCGGCCCCACATAGCGCCAGTGCCACGGCTCGTAGGTGATCTCGGTAACGGCTTCTGCGTTTTTGGGGTACCGCAGGATGAAGCCGTATTCCACGGCATGGGCGCTCAGCCAGCGGAAGGCCTCGGTGTTTTCAAAGCCCTCGGTCAGGTCGGTGTGCTCCGGGCTGTTCAGGTCGGCAGCAAGGCCGCAGTTGTGCTCCGAGTAGCCCGGCGGTTCACGATATTTGCCGCCTGCCTTTTCGCTTCGGCTTCGCTCAGGCCCTTATTGCGGAAATACTGGGTCTTTTTGGTCGTAGAGGTTCTTCTGGTAGTCCACGCTGCGGTAGCCGCTCTGCATCCAGATGGTCACGCCGTCCTTTGCGGCGGCGGCCTGCATGGCGAGGAATGCATCGGCGGCTTCGGTCTGCAGGGTCTTGTTCACAGCGGTGGCCGAGCCGCACACCTTGGTGGTAAAGGTATGATCGTCCGGCATTTTGTTCGTGTGGTTCACCAGCACCATGCGGGGATCATCCAGAATGGCCTGCGCCTGCCGGGCGGTCAGCAGACTGCTTTCTGCCTCTGATGCTGCCGAGGCGCTGGATGTGGAAGTTGCCGAGGCGGCAGGCACAGCGGAACGGCTGTGCAGCACGAACGAGGCCCCGCCCACGGCAATGCAGGCCACGACGGTAACGGTGAGCACGCGCCGCACGGCGGGCCGCAGATGGCGGCGGTGATGAGGATGGACAGACAGGTTCATCTGGAATACCTTCTTTCCGGTGGATGTGCATAGAGTTTGCTTCCTATGGGCAAGCTATGCCCGGAGGGGAAACAATATGAAAATGACAGCACAGGAATATGCGCGCCGGGTGCGGCGCATCGGGCCGCACTCGCCCTTGGGTCTGGACTGCCTGTGGGCTTTTGGCGTGGGCGGCGGCATCTGCCTGCTGGGCGAAGTGCTGCGCCAGAGCTATCTTGCCATGGGCGTGGAAGCCGACCTTGCCGGCACCCTGACCAGCTGCAGCCTGATCGTGCTCTCAGCGGTGCTTACCACGCTGGGCTGGTACCAGAAGCTGGCCGCAAAGGCCGGGGCCGGGTCGCTGGTGCCCATCACAGGCTTTGCCAATGCGGTGGTCAGCGCGGCCATCGAGTTCAAGGCCGAGGGCCGGGTGCTGGGTACCGGGGCCAAGATGTTCACCATTGCCGGGCCGGTGATCGTGTACGGCACGCTGGCGGCGGTGGTGTACGGCGCGGTGCTGTGGGTGCTGGGCATGGCGAGTGTGCCTGTGCTGTCATAAACACGGGCAAGTGTGCCATAAGATTGCAGCATGATGTTATTATACAACATTTTATGGAACGTTTTTCATCTATTTTCCACGAAGGAGAAATTTTTGCCTATGACGGTCCGGTGCGGGGATACCCTGCTGTTCCAGACACTGCCGGTGATCGCTGCGGGTGCAGCGGTGGGCGGCAAAAAGAGAGCGAAGGCCCGCTGGCGGCAGAGTTCGACGAGCTGAGCGCAGACAACCGCTTTGGCCAGTCCAGCTGGGAAGCTGCGGAAAAATACCTGCAGCTGCGCGCCGCGCGGCTGTGCCTGCAAAAGGCGGCGCTTCCGCAGGAAAAGGTGCAGCTGGCCCTTGCCGGGGATCTGCAGGCCCAGTGCACAGCATCCAGCTATGCCATGCGGGAGCTGGGCGTGCCCTTTGCCGGGCTGTTCGGGGCCTGCAGCACCATGGCCGAGGGCCTTGCGCTGGGCGCTGCTCTGTGCGAGGGCGGTGCTGCGCGCAATCTGCTGGCCATGGCTTCCAGCCACTTCTGCGCAGCAGAGCGGCAGTTCCGCACGCCGCTGAGCTACGGCGCGGTGCGCACGCCACGGCCCAGTGGACTGCCACCGCTGCCGGATGCTGCCTTTTGCAGCCGCCAGGGCGAAGGCGTTGGCATTGCCGCTGCCACCTTTGGCCGTGTGCAGGATTATCAGGTAAAGGACATCAACAATATGGGGGCTGCCATGGCCCCGGCAGCGGCTTCCACCCTGCTGCACTATTTTAAGGATACCGGCACCGAACCGCAGGAGTTCGACTGCATCTATACCGGCGACCTTGGCAGGTGGGCAGTCAGCTGCTGCGGGAGCTGCTGGCCGCAGAAGGCTTGCTGATCAAAAACCATGTGGACTGCGGGTGCATCCTGTTCGACGCAAACGAGCAGAGCGTAAAGAGCGGCGGCTCCGGCCCGGGCTGCTGCGCGGCGGTGCTGTGCGGGCACATCCTGCCGCGCCTGCGCCGGGGCAGCCAGAAGCGGGTGCTGTTCACAGCCACCGGGGCCCTGATGAGCCAGACCACCTTTTTGCAGAAGGAGACCATCCCGGCGGTGGCGCATCTGGTGGAGCTGCGTGCGCCGGAAAAGGAGAAGTAAGATGAACTATTTCTGGGCTTTCTGTGTGGGCGGGGCCATCTGCGTGGCGGGACAGCTGCTCATCGACCTGACCGGCCTGACCCCGGCCCGCATCCTGACCGGATATGTGGTGGCGGGCGTGGTGCTTTCGGCCATTGGGTGGTATGCCCCGCTGGCCGAGTTTGCCGGGTGCGGGGCCACGGTTCCCCTGCTGGGCTTCGGCCATCTGCTGGCAAAGGGCGTGCGCACCGCGCTGCAGGAAGAAGGTGCTGTGGGCATCCTCACCGGCGGGCTGACCGCCGCTGCGGCCGGTGTTACCACCAGCTTGTGTGCGGCGTGGTGTGCAGCTGGGTGGGCAAAAGTCACGACCAGAACTGAAGAAGAAATACACAAGAACATTGCTGCTTTGTCTGCCACCCTTCGCCCTGTTTTTCCACCGCACTGCGGTAAACTGTGCAAACAGGAGGTGATGCGGATGAAGCACCGCTGGACGACCCTTTTGTGGGAGCTTTGGGCTGCACAGGCCTTGGTGCGCGGTGGCAGCCCTGCCGCCGGGCAGTGCGTTCCATACATGCCCGGCACTGGCGCTGCCGGGGCTGGCCCTTGCGGCGGCGG